>TARA_R110000851_G_scaffold143807_1_pt1 | contig 20063 bp, 18 predicted proteins | sample TARA_R110000851 | Tara Oceans TARA_R110000851 (sample SAMEA4397627) | marine metagenome | biome: Polar Biome; feature: [DCM] deep chlorophyll maximum layer (ENVO:01000326); material: water (ENVO:00002006), including particulate matter (ENVO:01000060) such as... | depth 17 m
AACATGGCATGTCATTAAAGGTGAATGCAAAATTCAATTTGATGATACTGAAATTACAACTACCGCAATAATGGGTGACATAAATATTATACCTATCATGGCATGGCATAAGGCATATAACGATACTGATGAGCCTTGTCATATAATTGAAATACAATCTGGTGAGAAATGCACCGAAGAAGACATAGAGAGAAAATAATCAATGCATGAACAACATAATATAATAGCGACAGACGCGCCCAATCCTATTGTAGGTGATCCGCAGCAAGACGCAGAAAATATAGTAGATAAGTTGAATGCAATTAGTCCTACGATGTGTATGGCGAAATGGACATGGACTAGTATACATTTAACTAATGGAACAACCAATAGTTGTTTTTTACCACCAGTACATAGTATCGATGCAGCAGCAGTCAAATTAAACCCAAAAGCACTACATAATACTCCTCAGAAAAAAGAACAAAGACAGATGATGTTGGACGGGAAACAACCACAGGGTTGCAACTACTGTTGGAATATTGAAAAAATGGATAAGACATTTCTCAGTGATCGTCATTATCGTAGTAGTGAGCCATGGGCAATTAGTGGTTGGGATGATGTATTGGCAGCAGGAGCAGATGGTGATATTGATCCTCGCTATGTAGAAATAAATTTTAATCAAGCATGCAACTTGGCATGTAGTTATTGTAGTCCTCATCTTAGTTCTAAATGGGCAGAAGATATTGAAAAGAATGGTCCGTATCCAACTATAGTGCCCCACAATAGCATTAATTACTTTAAAGAAATAGGACAATATCCTATACCAAATAGAGAAGAAAATCCATATGTAGAGGCATTCTGGGAATGGTGGCCTACTCTTTATCCTAAACTGGAAAATTTTAGAATGACAGGTGGAGAACCATTAATGGATAAGAACACCTTCCGAGTATTGGATTATGTAATTGATAACGCCCGCCCAGAACTAGAAATGGCAGTAACCACGAATGCAAGTGTACCTCCTAAGCTATGGAATAAATTTGTAGACAAGGTTAGTTTTATCAGTGAGTATAAAAAACTTAAACGTTTCAGATGCTTCGTGAGTGTAGATGGCGCAGGTCCTCAAGCAGAATACATACGTCATGGACTAGATTATGATTATATGTGGAATAATATACATAATTATTTGACTAGAGTAGATGAGGGTCTAGTGACATTTATTGTTACGTTTAATATGCTAAGTTTACCCAGTATTAAGACACTGATGAAGAGTATACTTGAATTGCAGAAAATTCATAATGTCACTAAAACCAGACGCAATGAAGATGGTTCATTGTGTGTGTATGGACATCACAAAATATTTGTTGATACACCTATGTTGCGATTTCCATTATGGCAAAGTTTACAGACAACACCCAAAGAATATTGGCACTATGCTGATGAATGTTTAGACTTTATGAAAGATAATGTAGACAAAGGCATAGACAGCAGATGGGTTGGATTTAAACCACATCAGATAGAAAGATTTTCTCGCAGTGTTGAATTTATGAAACAAGGATTTAATACCGAAGATGAAAAGTCAGAAGCAGAGGAAAATTTCATTAGATTTTTTGATGCACATGATCAACGACGCAACACTAATTTTAAAACAACATTTCCAGAATTTAAAAACACATATGATGAATGGAAGGTAAAGTACGATGTATAAAAATATAGACTATTTAGAAGAACGAATTGCAATGAAAGATGTATATGGTGTCGATACCATGTGTACTGCAAAATTTTTATCAAGTACAATTTATTTACAAACTGGACAAACACATAGTTGTTATCATCCCCAACCACATAATATTCCAATTGAAGAGTTGGTAGGGAATCCATCAGCACTTCATAATACGACACACAAAAAAGAACGTAGAAAACAAATGTTAAATGGAAAAAGGCCCGCTGAATGCAATTACTGCTGGCGCGTGGAAGATATGGGAGATGAACATATCAGTGATAGGATCATTAAAAGTAAAAATGAATTACTAATGACAGAAGATGCTCATGGGGAAATTATAAAAAAAGGGTGGGATTATAATTATCAGCCAACATATTTAGAAATAAGTTTTGGTAATGAATGTAATATGAAGTGTGCATATTGTCATCCTAAGGCAAGCAGTGCATGGCAGAAAGAAATGGTGTTATATGGTCCAATGAAGAATGCACCAAGTTTACAGCAATTAGAAGAAACTATATATAGAGAAGAAAACAATCCATACTTAGACGCATTTTGGAAATGGTGGGTAGACTTACGTGAGAGTTTAAAAGTGTTACGTCTGACTGGCGGTGAACCATTGTTGCAACAAAGTATTTGGAGATTTCTTGATATGTTAGATGAATTTCCATGTCCAGATTTAATACTACAAGTAAACAGTAACTTGAATATTAAAAATCTGTTGGTGAAACGATTTTGTGATAAAGTAAACAAATTATTAGATGAAGATAAAATTAAAAGTTTTCAAATGTTTTCTAGTTTGGAAAGTTGGGGTGAGCGTGCTGTATATGCCCGCAATGGATTAGACCTTGAACTATGGGAGGAAAATTTAGATACAATTATGACTGAATTTAGCAAGCAAACAATCGTGAAATTCCCAGGCATAATTATAATGAATACTTTCAATATTATGAGTGTCACCAGTTATGTTAAGTTTCTAAAGAAGATACTGTACTGGAGAACAAAATACAATACAGTAAATGAAACATCAATTATTAAATTTGATATACCTCATTGTACCGAACCTAGTCAGTGGGCGTTATTGGGTTTACCAGATGATTATGATTCATATTTTACCGATATTACTGCCTTCTTCAAAAAAAATGCGTGGGATAATAATAAGTCAAACTATGAAATAAATGATTTTCATAACGTTTATTTTTTATATTTCAACGATGAAGAAATTAAATCATGGGATAGAGTTCACAGTCATTGGCAACAAATTAAAATTGATAGGGCTAGTATAGTACCACCCGAACACTTAACTATTGATAAAATAGATGATGCACGTAGAAATTGGTCAGTATTTATAAACGAAACTGATCAGCGTAGGAATACCAACTTCCTAAAGGTATTCCCCGAAATGACAAGTTATTATGACCTTACCTATAAATTACTTGACCTTGCAACTACCAGTTACAATCAAGATATTAAGAAATTAATGATGCAACCATCTGGTATGGAAGTACATATAGATGATGATTTTTTCTATCATCACCCATCTCTGGCTCATAATCTAATAGAGTACAGAAAAATAAAAATGTACACCACTAAAATTTATGATAATGATACCTTGATAGATGAATTTTAAAGACAACTATTTGAGTACTAAATATAATATTAGAGAATAGAATATGAATGAAAATGAAAAAAAGTATTTGTTAGAAGAGAGTAAAGTTTTTTGTATGGCGCCCTGGATACACATGCATGTCTGGCCAAACGGAAAAACATTCCCTTGTTGTCTGAGTGATCACGAAGTAGCAGATTACGGAAACACAAATGATAATACATTGAATGAACTTTGGAATAGTAATTTAGCCAAGGAATTGAGAACAAATATGATTAATGATAAGCCAAGCAAAACATGCGCTAGGTGTTATGAATTAGAAGAAGATAGCGATGCGTATACGCTGCGCATTAACATGAACACAAAATTTGGCAATAATCACTTTGATAAGGTAAAGAACACCAAACCAGATGGATCACATGATGATATAAATTTTACTTATATGGATTTTAGGTTCAGTAACTTATGCAATATGAGTTGTAGAACATGTAGTCCTACATTTAGTACTAAGTGGTATGATGACTATATTAAATTATTTGGTGAAGTGGATAATGAGATAGCAGAAACAAAGTATATACAACTTAAAAATAAAACTGGATTCATGGAAGAACTATGGCCATTATTAGACACAGTGGAAGAAGTATACTGGGCTGGAGGTGAGCCATTGATCACTGATGCTCACTGGGATATAATGAACTATTGGATCGAAACAGGAAGAGCTCAAGACATAAATATTTTATATACTACTAATTTTAGTAACCTATATTACAAAAAGCAATGTGTACTTGACCTATGGAAACACTTTAAAAGTGTACAGGTAAGTGCTAGTTTAGATGCGAGTCATGAACACGCAGCATATATTAGAAAAGGCACAGTGTGGGAGAATATAGTTAATAACAGAATTCAAATGCAAAAAGAGACACCTGAAATTGAATTTGATATTACTCCTACCGTTAGTATGATGAATGTATGGCATCTACCTGATTTCCATCGTGAATGGGTAGAATTAGGATATATCAAGCCTGCGAGTATGCGCATTAATAATTTACTTGATCCTAGATATTTTTGTATGCAAGTATTACCATTGGATTTCAAGAAAGAAGTCACAGATAAATGGATGAAACATATAGAGTTTATTAAGAACCACAAAGATTATGATCCGAATTATCGTTGGGAAGAAAGCGTAATTGGCATGCTTGCATTTTTAAATAAACAAGATAGATCACACTTATTACCAGATACAATTGCAGAATTAGAACAATGGGATATAGTTAGAAAAGAGAACTGGTATGATGTATTGTCGGAATTAAATTTCATGAAGGATAATTAAAATGAGTAAAACATTCTGTTTATATCCGTTTATGAATTTGAACAGTAACACCGAGGGCAGTGTTAAGTTATGCTGTAGTATAAACGAAAATATTCATGTAACAGATAATACAGGCAAAGAGATAAACTTTGGTACACACTCCATTGAAGAAATTTGGAATACTGATTATATGCAAACTATTCGCAAGCAATTGCTGAACAATGAGCGACCATCTGCGTGTGACGTGTGCTGGAGATTGGAAGACATGGGTCTTAATAGTAGTAGAACAAGTGCACCTGCTGAATTCAAATCACTAGGAATATATACGAAAGATCATATGCAACTAGATCCTCCACTTCCAATAAGTCTAGAATTGCGTCTGGGAAATTTCTGCAATCTAAGATGTAATAGTTGTTGGAGTTTAAGCAGTGATAGAATATTTGATGAACGAAAAGCAATGTTATCAGATAGCACCCTTCCTTTATGGGCCAGAGAAGAATTTCAAAATGAAATTAAATTAGCGGAACAGGCAAATTTTGCATGGTGGGAAAGTGATACGTTTATGAATAGTATCAAGAGCATAGCACCTACTCTCAAGCGTCTATATCTAACGGGAGGCGAACCCACACTTATTAAGAAAAATATCGAAGTCATGCGTATGATTCTTGATTCAGGCAATACAGATTGTTATGTGGCGTTAACGACTAATTTAACTAACTGGAACTCTGATTTTTTTGACACAATGGCAGAGTTCTCTCATGGCGAATTCCAAGTCAGCATTGATGCAATCGGAGATAAGAATAAATATATTAGGTATCCCACTCAGTGGCAGCAAGTAGAAAATAATATGGCTTCTATATATTATAATTTCCCAGTTGATTGGAAAATAAAACACTTCACTGTAATGCAAACATATAATTATGATCAAGTACCTGAGATTATTAGTTGGGTCAGTAATCAAAGAAAGTATTGGAGTGATCAAGAAAGATTAAAAAATTTAAAAAATTCAAAAGGTCAACAAATTAGTACACAATCAGAACGTATACATATTTGGAGTCCCATCATATTAGATAATCCTAGTCAGTTAAATATTAGAAATATGCCATTAGAACTTAGAATGATCGCCTTGCAGCAATTGAAAGAATTTAATATTAGTGGTCCATCATTAATCGAATCACCTAATTTTTGGTATAAACATGGTATTGAAAATACTATTAAATATCTTGAATCAACTGACACAAGTGATCATGCACAGTGGGTTAAATTTTTTGAATACAATGATATATTAGACAGCAAACGAAAAATAAATTTTGGAGAAATATTTCCTAAATTATCAGCACATGATCCTAGAGAAAATAAATGATACACAATAAATATGAGGAAGTAATTGAATGTCTGAACTGATAGCAATTAAGCAAACTGGCGAACCATTTGTCAATATAACATGGCAAGTAAGTAATCTATGTAATTTTAGATGCACTTACTGCAATGAATCAAATTGGAACGGACGAAACCTAAACTTAGATGTTGAAGCAGTTAAAGAAGGATTGACTAAGTTAATAGATTATGAACTATCACAAGGGTATACTAGACTTAAAGTTTTTTTCAGCGGTGGTGAGCCTTGTTACTGGAAGCCTTTAGTAGAAGTAATGGATCATATTCTAGCAAGTGGCATGAGCGAAGTTAAGTTTGCGATCAACACAAATCTTAGCAGTAAGATGACTTGGTGGGAAGACAATGTACATTATTTTGATGACGTAGTGGCAAGTTATCATCCAGAATATGTAAACGATGATCATTATTTAAGTGTGTATAAGTATTTGTCTGACAAAGTTAATTACCTGTGTGGTAGAATGATGATGCACGAACCAACTTGGGACAAAGTTATATCATTTAGTAATCGAATTAAACAGGAATGTACACTGGAGAATTACAATTGGCGTGTTGAGTACGTTCCTATATTTGAAGAATTAAGTCACACCACTGCCCCATACAATTATAAAAATCCAGAACACAAGGCGTTTTTGGAAACTAATAGTTTAGAGCAGAATATCATATCGAATGTGACTCCCAAGGCACATGGTATGTCTAGCGAAGAAGTGTATGATGATGGTACTACTAAAGCAATTAACTGTAATAGACTCGTAGCAGAAGGTAATAACTTTTTCAAGGGCTGGACATGTATGATACCATCTGAGAGTATTTTTATAAATTGCGAAGGTCATATTGATATGGGCAGTTGTGGGGTATTGCCACGTGTTGGTAATTTGTATGACAAAGATTTAGTATTACATTTACCAGACAATGTGATATGTCCTAAAAATCATTGTCATTGTGGTACAGATATATACATTACGAAATATAAAAATGCCTAAGATAACTAGTATAAGAATACCACATGTATACAAGGATATAAAAATCAATGAACAATAAAACATATTGTGTGCTACCTTATAATCATCTAAGCATAGATCCTGCTGGAAATGTGAGGCCATGTTGTAATTACAATACACATCATACTGATTATCCGAATGAATGGAAAACATTGAATGTGCAAGATGACTTAACTATTGAAGAATTGTTAAATGGAAAAGCACACGCTGCTGTGCGTGCAGACATAGAAGATGGAATTAAGCATAAATTCTGTAATAGATGCTGGGTAGTAGAAGATGGTGGTGGTGAAAGTTATCGCAACAATTGGAATGATACATTTTTAGAATCAAATAATACGCCTAAGTCTCGCAATCTCAATGTTGAATACTTAGAAATGACACTAGGAAACAAATGTAATCTACAGTGTCGTATGTGCAATCCATGGAGTAGTCATTTATGGGAAGAAGATATTATAAAAAACCCAGAATTGAATCACTGGGGTGCTAACACTGATAATATAAATTTTGAGTGGTATAATACTGAAGCCTTTGATAAATTGTTAGAACAAATTATACCAACTGTCAAACATATTAACATGCTGGGCGGTGAACCTCTGTTCAATCCGAAATACTATGAAGTCTTACAGCGAATAGTAGATAGTGGCAGAGCGCACGAAGTCAGTCTACAATTTAATACAAATTTACTTGCATTAAAGCCTTCAAACTTACCATTGTGGAAAAAATTCAAATGGGTCGCAGCAAACATAAGTTGTGACGGAGTAGAAGAAGTAAATGAATTTGTTCGCTATCCAGGTAAATGGAATAAATTTATTAAAAATTTAGATCATATCATTGAATGGCAAACTGAGATGGGTGGACCAGAAAAATTAAAACTACAAATTCATAGTACAATGAGTTCACTGACGTGGTTGAATTTAGGAGAATTGTTTAAATGGTGCCGTCTACAACCACTTGATCATTCATTGCCATTCTTGATACAAGTCAATCAGCCAGCGTATCTTGATTGTATTAATATGCCAACTGAAATTAAGCAACTAGGATATGATTTAGCCATAGAAGGACTAGGTGATATCGATGACTGGCAGACAGTAAATATTCGCAGTTTGTTAGACTATGTTATGAATACTCCAGATGATCCAGTAGAATGGCAAAAAATGATAGTTGCAACAAACAACCTTGATAGAGTTAGAAATAGTAATATACTAGACATAATACCACAATATGAAAAATACTGGAACACGAAGAATAGTTACAATGAACTATCTTGACAAGATTCATATCGCATCAGATGAAAGATATCGTTTTAGATCAGAGTTTGATTCAACGATTGAGTATAAACAAATTATTAAAAATTCCAAACGTCAGCAATTTATTTTAATAGATACTCCATTTTTTTTAGATAATAAAGAGTATGACGTGTTTAGTCAGATACAATATTTTTTAAATGGTGGACTTACTGATAATCTATCGCCATACTTAGATCAAATAAAATCTGGTGATGTTAAATTAATAATTTTCTTTACCGATTGGTGGGGATTTTGTAATAAGAATGAAACTAATGCAGTCATCAATAGTGGAAATTTAGTAAGTTATCATATATATGAATCATTATATAAACAGTTTACCAATATAGGTATCATAAGTAATTCAGTATTTGTTAGCCCTGTCAGCACAAATGATGTAGATCAATACGAAGATTGGCCTATTATAGAATTTAACCAACCGTTTCTTAGATATATTAATTTTAACCAAATATTATCTAATATAAATAATAATCAAATCGACAAATTTTTATTTTATCTGAACCGAAGGATTAGACCACATAGATTGATAACATTCAATAATATTTATAAGAGAGGTTTATTGAATAATTCATTGTTTACATGTCATTGGTTTGAAGAATCAATAACCAACGATCAACAACTAATAAATTACATTACAACTATACTTGGTGGATATCAAGACAGTAATCATGATTATAAAAATTTAATTAATTTTGTTAGTAATAACAAATTAGAAATGACATACGATCCGGACCTTAACTTACAGCGCAAAGATGAAATTTTAGAATTATCTGATTATGCTTCTAGATGTTTTATAGATTTGGTAAGTGAATATAATTGTGGAAATCATAAAGTATTTCTTACTGAAAAAACTGCAAGATCAATCGTAATGAAACGTCCATTTATTGTGTTAGGTGATCGCGGTAGTTTAGTTGAACTACGATCATATGGATTTAAAACATTTGATAGCGTATGGGATGAAAGTTACGATTTACTTACTACCTATGAAGAAAGGACAGCAGCAGCAGAAGAATTACTGAGTGGTGATATAATGCAAATGTATATCATAAATAAATCCAATTATCCGACTGAGGTTATGGATATCATAGAATATAATTACAATTGGTATTTTAATGAATATAAATATAAGCAGATAGATAAATTTAAAAGAATATTCAAATGACAATACATTAGTGTTGTTTAATAATAAATAGGAAATTCATTGAAAAAACAATTTTTTACAACTATGCGTTCAATAGATTGGCAAGATGCAATAGCCATTCGTCCTGTAAGTTACCTAAAGGAAAGTGTTGATCCAGATTCTGGATGGTGGGATACATGTCTTCAATATTTTCCTGATATTCCACATGATTCAGATATACTAGACGTTGGTACTTGGTTTGGCATATTCCCAAAAGTACTAAAAGAAATGGGTTATACAAATGTGGATTGCACAGAATGTTCAGCACATAATGAAGGCATGCGTGATGATCTAGAAAAGTTACATCAATTATTTGATATTGCACCATATGAGTTTGAAGTCTTCCCAGGAAGAGAATTTCATTTACCAAAACAATATGACTTAATTACAATTTTGCACACCAATATGCACTGGAAAATAAATGAATTATTTTGTATTAAAAACAGTATAGGTGGGAAAGTAGAACTATCTAAAAATTGGCAAGTTAAAGATTCTGAAAATGCAACACATACTTTCTTTGTGCCTTGGAAATTAGAGGAATGGAAAATATTTGTTGAATGTATAAGACGACAACTAAAGCCTGGTGGTATGTGTATTATGATGCCACACCCTTGGCCATATGATTATCTTGGCTATGAGGATGTTGCAGATTATCTAGAACCATTTGTGATTGAGTCAAGTATAACACAGAGTATATTATGTATAACATAAACGACATGCATTTAGAAAAGTTTGGGGCACATTTTCATGGCGTCACTGAAGAGAGCATGTCTGATTATTGGGTATTAGATACTATAGGAGATCGCACTGGCGGTACATTTATTGAAGCCGGTGGAAGTTGGCCTAGTACTTGTATTAATCTTGAAAAGTATTGGGGCTGGCGCGGCAAAATTTTTGAACCAAATAATAACAATCATAATATGATTGAGCGTGTACGTGATAGTCCAGTATATAACAATTGTATATGGAAAGATAACAACGGTGTTGAATTCATTGAACCAATTGACAAGCATAAAGGTAATATAAGTTATATTGAAGGTTGTTTATCTCCTATACTAAAATATGAGCCAGACCAATTAGGTGAAACTATACGTGTTGTAAAGGGTAGTATAACGCTTAATGATATATTTGAACAAGATGGATGGACACACTGTAACTTCGTCAGCCTTGATATCGAAGGTGCAGAGGGACAAGTTATAACCGCATGGAATCATGAAAAATATAGTGTAGATTGCCTGCAACTAGAGGGTGGTCATCTACATTTTGATTTACTGAAATACAAAGGTTATACATTAGTCGAGCAACCATTTAGCAGATTGAGCACTTGTAAGTCAGCGCCAAATTCGCCAAGAGATAGTTTTGATAAATTTTATATAAACAATAATTTACTTAACAGTTATAAACATCGTATATTTGAACAGTTAGATGACTATTTTAAATGGTGCGAACATGGTTAAACATGTTACAGTATGGTGCTTGCCACGTTCTGGTAGTACTGCGTATTGTAATCACTTAGTTAATACCGGATTGGTAGATCAATCCGTCAATATGGAAATGTTTGATGACAACTCATTACGTCCATGTTTTCGTCAGCATGACATAGATATATCATTGAACCATCTGCCAATAGATTTTTCAATAAGTAAAGAATTATTAACTGGTGAGTGGATTAAAGAGAACTATAATCCAGACTGGGTTTGGATAAGATATGTTGAAGACGGAGATAAAATTTTTCCATCTATCACCGACACTCCGCTCACACAGTACGAACTTGACGAGTACATAAACATGACTATGCGTAGATTACGTAATACAAGGTCAAGTCAATCATTAAAAATATATGCAGACTTACCTATTAATTACTGTGATATTGATTATGACACAGATCATCATTTACTAATACGTGATCCAATAGACATTACACTTAGTCGAGAATTTGCAATACGTACAAAACTCTGGCATTCGCTAACTGAAAACGATACTAGAGAGATAGATTTTATACTTGACTTTAAAGATGAAACACTGTATAATATATTAAAGTATACAATACAATCACAGCGTCAACTTGAAGAAAAAACAAACTGCTTTAGCACAATTGTACGCTATGAAGATTTAAATATGACTGATAATAAATTTAAAAAAGTATGGACACTAGAACAAAAACTTCAGTATACTGTAAACTTGGATGAGGCATTAGAAAGAGTCAACGATGAACTTGGTTATTAACGATATTAGAAGTGTTCACACATGAAGAAAATAGTACTAGCGACACCTCGTAGTGGCAGTCATGCTTATTGTGATCTACAATTGAACAATTTAAGCGAAGTCATGAACATAGAAGATATGTTGTTACCACGACTAAGTGACAATACCATTGACTTTGGCATATGTAGTAAAGTATTCTTAGATGCACTCAATGACACAAACTTTATAACATCTTGGTATAATCGACCTAGTATTACAAATCAACATCATATGATTGGATACGACACTAACTTATCAAAAATCGAGATTACTAATCAACCCTCACTTAATGATATTATCAATGAACATTATAAACGTTGGTGCAGTATATCGTTACTAGATAATTGGTGTCTTAAACTAATGAAGTATCATGGAACGCCACAATATATTGTTGATCAAATGTTAAATCAATCTGATGAAGTTATAATATTAAAAAGAAGAGATCAGTTGGCGCAGGCACTAAGTATGACTAAAGCAACACAGTCACAGTTATGGCATGGCTATAATTTAACTGGTGAGGTCGGTGATATCGACTATGATATTTTTAAAAAATCATTAAATGATATTGTTAATAACGAAAATTGGGTAAATCAATATAGTGGAACTAATACATATTATGAAGATTTAGATTTGAGTAATAGTAAGTTCAACAAGAACAATGTAAGTTTAAGGTATGATATTACTCGTTGTCATCAAATAATGGAAGAAACAATATGAAATATTACATAGCTGGAAATCGGGGACTCGTAGGAAAGCATTATCTGGAGTTATACCCAGACGCTTGTGGTGGTAATACTAGTGTAACAGATTATACACGTTACAGCGAAACACACACACATGTATTATCTGAATCACAACCAACTCATGTCATACTCAACGCAGCAACGGTAGGCGGGTTACAGGAAGATTTAGATCGTAGTTTTGAACTGATGATGCGTAATTTAGATATTCAAAACAACATATTTCGTGTTGCCAGTGAATCTGGTGTTCAACGCCTATTATTACAAGGAAGTACATGTAGTTACCCTGAACATGGAGATCAACCATTCACAGAAGAACAACTGTTTGATGGAAAACCATATGACGGATATATGACAACCGCGTTACCAAAATTAGTAGGAATGTATCAATGTCGTGCTATCAATGACAAACGTGGAACAAAATGGCGCACTGCTATATGTACTAATATGTTTGGACCTGGAGATAGAATCGGAAAACACGCGCACGTTATTGGTGCGTTAATGCAAAAGTTTGTTGACGCAGTTAAAAACGATCATACTGAAATAGAAATATGGGGCAGTGGCGATCAAAGCAGAGATATACTTTATATTAAAGATGCTATCCGCGCAATGGATATAATATTAAACAACGATATGTTTGATACAGTTAACATCGCAAGTGGCATGGAAACATCTATACGTGAAATAGCAGAAACACTAAAACAAATAAGTGGCTTTACTGGTAGGCTTTGGTATAACACAGACAGACCTGAAGGCATAAAGAATAGAGCAATAAGTAATAGCAGATTGCGTTCATTGGGGTGGGAACCCGAATACACAGTAGTTGATGCTTTAAGAGAAACTTATGAGTGGTATTATAATCAATAACGAAATAATATATACTGGTCCAAGTTGGGCAGCACACAGTTACAGTCATGCAGATGGCCCAACTGATAATGAAGTAAGCATAGGTGATATGTTTGCTACAGAATTTGAATTGAGTTACGGAGACAACCGACAGGGATGGCTACCTACTGTTGGCGCTAGTAACCGTTTATGTGTAGAAAAAATAAAATTATACCAAAGAAAATATATCAACCAGACACCACCTGTAATATGGATTTTATGTGACCCAGTTGCACGTATATATTATGATGAACAAACTGTTCGTCAAACCTGGCCTTGCTATAAAGATGACATTGAGACAGAACAGTGGGTAACTAAATTGATACACAGTCCTGATTGGATGACAATTAGAAACGAACTATTACATTGCGACTTATCAGACATGAATGATTTAGGATTACCGATTGGTATACTGGGATCACATTCAGATATTGATCCACTAGATGTAGTAAATTATGAAAACTTAACAGTTATAGAACCAAGTTGGCAAAATATATTATGCCAAGAAGCTGGTATTACTGGAATGGTCCCCAATGTAGGTGCAGATTTTTTACACCAAACATTAAAAATACACTGTAAAGAAAAAGAAATTACAGATCATATCAAAAAAAATAACATGCATCAACGTAAATTTTGGCAACCTGGAAAAGATACAGCAGTACTAATGTCATTACTAATGACTAAAATGTGGAATTGGCAGTCAGCACAAGTCAATGGTGTTGACGAGAGTCTAGTAGATTATGTATTCTCACAGTATGCAGTCTGGGAACAATTAGAAGAGGCTGGACTTTTTAACTGGGTCCATCCTAATATACTTGGTAATCAAATTTTTTACGAACATACAAAAGACAAAATGTGGAAATTTATAAATGATAACATCTAACAGTCACATGAACCCAGTATATGGACAAGAAGAAATAGATAGTGTAACAGAGTACATCAACTCTGGTGGATGGATAATGGAACACACCAAGACTAGAGAGATGGAACAACTTATATGTGATTACACTGGTGCCAAATATGCACACATGGTAACAAGTGCTACAACTGGACTGTTGATTGCATCAATGGTCGCTGACATAAAAACGAATGAGAAATTTGCAGTAAGTGCATACACACAGGCCGCAACAGCAAATGGTGCAATTCTTATGGGTGCAACACCCGTTATAGTAGATGTTGATCTACGTTCATATACAATTGACTTTGAAAGAATACCAGATGATTGTCGGGTTGTATTTGTTACAAGTATCAATGGTAGATATCCAGCCGATGCGAAAGAACAAATAGCAAAGTTACGCAGTCAAGGAAGGTTTGTAATTGAAGATAGTGCACAAGCATTAGGAAGTTGGCATGTAGGAAATCATATTGGGACAATGGGTCATGTTGGAATATTTAGTTTTGGTGCCCCAAAAATTATCACAACTGGTCAAGGCGGTTGTATTATTACCAATGATGAAGAATTGAGTAAACAGATTGTTGCTATAAAGAACTTTGGTAGAACGGTCGGTGTGGGCGAGGTATATAATGTAATGGGTATGAACTTTAAATTCACTGATCTACAAGCAGCAGTAGGAGTCGAGCAAATGAAGAAGTTGCCTGCTATTGTTGAACGCAAGAAAGAAATATTTGATGCGTACACAGAAGGACTACTTGATGTGTGTGACTTTGTTTATACTGATTTAGAAACTACTACTCCCACATATCCAGAAATATTAGTTGACAATAGAGATGCGTTAGCACATTATCTTAAACAAAATGGTATAGGATGCAGAGCAGTATACTATAGTTTATGTGATCAACCATACCATAGTCAATGGAAAACACCAACACCTAATACTAATTACATAGCAGAACGAGGAATACACCTACCTGGACAATCAAACTTGACTAGAGAAGATGTATTATCTATATGCGAAGTAGTGAGAACTGGCCTTATACAATGTAACAAGGTTTAGTATGCCAGAGTCTAATGTTTCAGTTGCCACAAATCCAGTGCGTTCTTTTATTTTAGAATAATCAACGAAGTAGTTTCTTCCATCTTTATCATGTTCTATGGTTGTATTCACTGTGAGATTATAATCAACATATTTTAGAATAGTATTTGCTATGTCTAACTTTGTATGATTAAGACTTTCATCACCAACATTCCATACTTCACCTTTCATCTCATCATACTTTTCTATCCCCATAGCAAATCCTATTACTAAATCATTTATACTTAGAAATGTTCTTTTGAAATGTCCTTCAAACAATGTTAGTTCTTTAACGTTAACTGCTTGATTAACAAAGTCATTGACAAGTAAATCATTTCTCAATCTATTACTAACACCAAACGCTGTCGCTGGTCTAAAAATAACTGCATTGTCACCAGCGTATTCTTCGCCTATTAGTTTATATTCACTATACTTACTGATTGGATTTGTTTCTGAGAGTTCAGTGCATGTACTATTAAGTGCACCATAGACACTACCACTACTTGCGTACACAAATGGTTTATCACTAGATGCGTCTATTACTCGCTTCGTTGCTTCAACATTGATAGAGTGTGCTAGTAATGGTTCACTATCACACGCTGGATATCCTACTATTCCTGCTAGATGAATAACTGCATCTGCTAATTTAATTACTGACTCTACTTCTTTATCTCTAATGTCTATGACATGAAGATGGAAGTTAGGATGATCAATAATATTTAATATTGGAGTAATACCCCATCGCATCCAATCAATGCAATCTACTTCGTGACCTTGTCTTAGAAAGTGTTCACTGAGTCTGCACCCAACGTATCCCGCACCACCTGTTATTGCTATTCTCATTTGTCTTTGCCTTTAATAATTTCTACATCTGGCATAGCGAATATCATTATGCCTCCACGTTCTATCCATTCTTTTTCTTTTTCTACAAACATATCTTTGAATCCAAAGTTAGGAACAAAAAATACGTCAGCATCTTTTTTAGCATCATCTTCATGTACGATTGGAATATTAGTTCCAACTGTGACTCTGCCTATCTTGTCTGGATGAATTTCTGCTGCACCCTTAAAGTACTTTCCTAATTTCCATAGTTGTAACATTGTGTTACCCTTGGTACTAGCACCATATACATAACAGTTCTTATCTACATAGGCTTCAAGTGTGTCTCTTAGAACTTTACCATTGTGTTCAATATCTGAAAAGAAATCTTTCAGTGCTGATAAGTCTTCATCATACGGAATACTACCATCATTTAAATGTCTTGCCCATAGTTGATAACTTCCACCTTGTATGTCATTTTCTTCAACATGATATATCTCTAATCCATTACGTTCATATAATTCTACAAGACTTTTATATGAATAATATTCTAAATGCTCGTGACATACGTTACCTAAATCTCTCATTCGTATCATAGGTGCGAGTGTCATCAACTGTGCAATAAAAATACCATCATATGTTAATGCTTCTTTCACACTTGATATGAAGTCATTTGGATTATCCATATCATAAAACATACCAATCGCAGTGATCGCCTTTGCTTTGCTATTAAGATGCTTATGATCCCACATGTCTGGAATCATTATATCACAATTGTTTTTTAATTTTTTCCATAAGTTCGGTGCTGGCTCACAACCAACTCTAATTCTACTACTTGATATGCCATATAACAAAGTACCATCATTAGCACCAATATCTAATACAGTGTCACCTTCATCTGTATATGCATTGATAATATTTGCTATATCAATTAGATTGTTTTTTAATTTAGAATTTAGTCCACTTTCATACCAATAATGTTCACCATATAATATAGTGGGATCTACTGTATGACGAAGTTGAACTAAGTCACACTTCTCACATTGATCTAATATCATAGGGGCTGATGAAGTAACTGTCTGACTAGATTGGGGGAAATCGTTTATACATATTTCACCAAAGTCTACAACTAAATGAACAGAACTATCACACACTCTACAAGTGTCTTTCTCATTAATAATCATTTAGCACTAGTGATAGGCTCATCACAATCGTTCCACTTCTTTGTTATCATAGCAATCATCTTACAATCTGACATCGGGATGAATGTGTGTGCTATGTTCTTTGGTAAATATACACAGTCACCAGATGCAACTGGAGTAGGTATCTCTGTACCATCAACTTGTAACTCTAGGTATACTCCATTGCCCTCTACAAACATAATGTATTCATCAAATTCTTTATGATAATGATGCCCACGTTGAGAACCTTTGAGTGTTACTATGTAACTCCATTCTACTACTGGGTCACCTTGTTCTGGATAGTATGTGAATATACCACCTCTGCCATCTTTGAGTGTTATTGGATTGATTTCTGGATTTAACTTTATAATGTTTTTCATATATGCCTATTAATTAACTACATACTTATTTATGCAGTATTATATACTCATATATTCTGTGACAATATTGTATACTACAATCCACTCAGTTGTTTAATTTATTATTTACCATTGTCCATTATTTTTCCATTTAAAATCAAAACTAAAGTCACGATCTCTGTTCTCTGAAAAAATTCTTTCGTTTTCCAACTGTTCTTCAAAAATCCATGCATTTGAAGTATCACGGTCTTTAAATTTTGCATCACCTTTCCATGCCAACCTTCTTGCACGTATAGCAGCACTACTATTTTCTCGCGTAAAATCCATCATTTGGTATACGGGTCCAGTGTTTTGGTATCGCTGAACGCCGTGATCTTGATAATCTTCCCACACATAATCTGTGTGTGTTTGTGAATAATTCCAGTCAAAATCTGCATTCCAGTTACCATCGTGATCAATTTCAAATAACAAGTCAGCGTTTATAGGCGCTGCGCTGCGCTCACCCCATTCTTCTTTTTCCCATTCATAGTTAAATTTTAAGTTCATTTTATAGCCGCCACGCATACGCCAAAGTGCATGAAATAGTGACCAAACATCATTTACTAAACTATCTGCAAACGTACTTATGCTAGTGGAAATTATATTATAATCAAAATCTAAACAGTCAAATTCTATTTCATTCTGAATAGTAGCATCTAGATATTCTATTGTGTAATGACGATGAGCAAGATTCGGTCTAGTAGGTTTGATAATAGGGTCAATTGATAGTATTTGATCTGCAAAGATGCTAAATGATTTTAACCTAACTAATTGGTGTGCGATACTTCTAGTAAAGTCTTTGGTTATCCAATGATCATAATAGTAATAGGGCATCAGATTAAACTTGTCAAAGTTCTGTCCTACGATAGTATCAACTCCTACACTGAATCCACTTCCTGTTCCAATAGTTACGAGGCTGTTGTTACGGTTTCTCCATAAAAATGTCAAGCTATCTTCGAACATGCGAGGAGTCTCTACTGGATAACCTATAATCCAATTAGTCATTGCGGCTACGCCATGCTTGTGACCCGTTCGGAAGTTTGCTTCCATCTCTTCTATTGTTACTTTTTTATCCATTGAGTCAAGAACTTCTTGACTGCCGCTTTCTGTGCCATAGTTTAATGCTACGCATCCACTAGCAGCAAGAATGCGATAATATTCATCGTCCATGCGACCGTCGCATCTAGCATACCCTGTCCACTTTATTTTCATATCACTGGCAATGATTCCTTCGGCAAACGCACGTAGTTCATTTAAGTTGCCGTTTACTAAACTATCGGTAAAATAAAAACAATCTGTTCCATATGTATAGTACATATGTTCAATTTCCTCAAATACGCTTACAGCAGTTCGTTGTCTGTATTTGTAATAATGGGTTTCCTCACAAAACGTACATTTTGCAATGCATCCTCTACTAATAGCACATAGCGCACCATTTGCAAAATTATATGATCCCATTGGGAAATCACTATAATCTGGGAACGGCAAATTATCCAAATCAAATCGTTCTTTTTCATCCTGTCTGATAATTTTAGTATTATTAATTGTCTCAGTTGCATTGATCTTACTTTTTGCTTCCATTTGATTAAGTAATGTTAGTAGTGGTTGTTCACCTTCGCCATTAATAACAATGTCATACCAAGGGTCTGGCTTAAAGTAACTATAATGTGTATTGGGACCACCAATAACACAAACAACATTGGGCAATTGTTTTTTTATTTCTTTGATCACATAGTCGGTTGGTTCTTTATTACAATAGTATAAACTAAATCCAATGACATCTGGCGCAAATGCAACGATTTTTTCAATTTCTCTATCCAACACTGGCTTCACAAATCGATGTAAATCATCCCAATACGATTCACCAATCCAATGCCAGTCACGTGATCCGTGCCAAGGATCAAATGGTATATCCCATTTATTCTCATTATAATCGTTGAACGCCAACACGTTCAAGTCAAATGCCTTACAAGGGTAACCAGCAGTTTTGACTACTCCACTGAGTTTTGCTATATTGTAAGGAGGGAATCCTGGATCCCATTCTGGACATGTAGCCAGCACGAGTCGTGTTTTTAAATCTGCTTTATAATTAACATTTACATTAGTTAATCCTTTTTGTGGTCCTTTGGAATATTTTTCCATTACTCGCATTGTTAATGTACTACGATCTTCAAGATAAGTTCCCTCTGGTCGTGGTGGAGGTGTATTGACAGCATCATTCGCATTGTCATACCATTTTAGTTGCTTACTCATATACTACACTCTTCATGTTTATGTCCCGTTTAGTTTATTTATATTAGAAAGCGGCGCGAGAAAAACAACAGAATAGTTTCGC
>TARA_R110000851_G_scaffold3733_4_pt1 | contig 20052 bp, 25 predicted proteins | sample TARA_R110000851 | Tara Oceans TARA_R110000851 (sample SAMEA4397627) | marine metagenome | biome: Polar Biome; feature: [DCM] deep chlorophyll maximum layer (ENVO:01000326); material: water (ENVO:00002006), including particulate matter (ENVO:01000060) such as... | depth 17 m
CTCTGAAGTGGTTGCTATTGGTGTGACCTTCATAATCTTTGTGCTGGGGCTGATAACAGCTAGGTCTGACAGCAGGTTCACTCGGGTTGAGAAGAGATCCGACAGGAAATTTGAGGGCCTCGGAGACAAGTTTGATTCTGTTGAGCGGTTGTTCTCTGCCCGGTTTGATTCTCTCCAACTCCAACTAGAGACGCACACTGAGAAGGTAGATCAAGACATTCGGGACATACGTGCTGACGTGAAGAACCTCCAGAGAGGGCAAGCGGCAATGATGGACCCCGCCATTTTGGAGAAGAGACTCAGAGATAATGGCTGACGGTCTACTGATCCAACATCCTTCGCAACGTAACGTGACGTTGCTTCTCTCCCATCCAGGTGGGGAGGGCAGGAAAGCTAAGGACTACTGGCTTCGCCTTGACGAGAACGGTCGAGTGATCGTTTCTGAAACAGTGTGGCTGCGTGTCCAGCAGGCTGATGCCCGGCATTCAGGTGAGAGCTTTGTCCTTATTTCGACTGTCGGGAGCCCACCGGCACAGGGCATGGGTTCTGTCGGAGATCCGATCCAGATTGCTCAAACTATGAAAACTTTGGGCAATGGCGATATCGTGGATCATACTTCTGCTACTCGGGCTCATATTGTTGACGTCATTAAGGGGCTGTCCCTCCCAGGGATGATCCCTGATGTCCGTGTTAAACCTAGAAACTAGGAGTTTCTAATGGCTAATTCGTTTTTTGAATGTTTCAAGCAAGAGGCTTTGGGCGACACTGCTGGCCCAGGTCACGGAGCTATCGACTTTGAAACCCCTGCGGCTGGTGGCATCCAGTTCGCTTTGATGGATACTGCCGATTACACGGTGAACCTTGCTACGCACCAGGATCAGGTCGATTTGACTGATTCCGGGATCGTCGCTACGTCTGCCGGTGTGGCTTGCACTGTCACCAACTCGGGTCAGGTCGCAACTCTTGACGCTGCCGACTGGACTTGGAGTTCCGTGACTGGCGACCAGTCTGAGGGCATCGCCGGGTTCCATGACTCCGGTACTGATTCGAGTTCGATGCTGTTTCTTTGGCTAGATACATTTTCGTCGGGTATGCCTGTAACCCCTAATGGCGGGGATATCAACGTCACGGTCCACGGGAGCGGTTTGTTCACTTGGTGATTGGATAGGACCGAATAAGGAGTAATCCAATATGCCATTCCCAGATGCAGGAATAGACGACGTATGACTGCTGGCGATTATGCGGTGATGCGGAATGCTTCCAACACTGACTCGGTTCCGAACGCCGGGTCGGATCTGTTGCTGTTGTGGGATACCTCAGTAGCTACGTCGGGGTCTGGTATCACCTATTCGGCGGGCACGTTCACGCTCGGCGAAACCGGCCACTTCCTGGTCCTCTGCTCCGACCAATGCGGGACGACAAACACCACCAACAACGAACGGTTCAACTGGAAAACGACTTTCACGTTGGCGGGGACCGAGCTTGACGAGGGATTCTCTACTGGATACATCCGCAAGAATTCGGGCTCACAGGAACACGTCACGTTCTCGGCGGCGGTTATCAGCGTCTCTACGACTACCGGCACCGGCGACGAGTTACAAGTCCGCAGCGAGCGGATAGACAACTCGACTACGGGGACATGCGACCGGGTAGCTGATCGCTCCGGTATCACGATCCTCAAGCTCGATGACACTTGGGACTATGGCCGCTATGAGGGGTCGGCGGTAACAGCTACCAGCAACAACGCGGCTGTCTCGGTGCTCGATGCCACGGTCGAAGAGGATGCGACGTTCACCCGGACTGGCGTGAATGTTGACATGGCTACCAACAATTTGGTGTTGGCTGTCTACTCGATAAAGAGCACGGAAGTTAACCCGGCCAGCCGCTCGGAGTATCAGGGCCGGGTGACGCAAGGCGGAACCCCGGTTCCCGGCTCGTACTCCCAAACATATATTCGAGATGTCGACAACGCCGATTGGGGCGGCTACTCGAACGTCTGCCTTCTCGACGTGACATCTGGTGACGACGCTGCGCTAGAGGTCGTTTCTCGTGAGCATGGCGGCGAAGATTTCTTGATGAACACTATGCAGCTAGTGGAACTCCCAGCCGGTGCCGAAGCGATCATCGTGGAAGCGACGACCGGCAACTTCAACACTTCAGCCACGGACTTTGCGTGGGACACGAACCCCTACATCGACGCGGCGGCGTTCACCCATTCGACGGGGAACACGAATCTTGATGTCGATAACGCCGGTGATTATTTGGCGATGGCGTCGCAAGCGGTCCTCAGCTATGAGTCAGTGGTTAGGGCTGTCCCGTCTGCCCATTTCCGAGTGAATACGACGGACAATGAAACGGCGGGCGCTGCTGCCTACAACCGAGGGACCGGCACAGCAGGCTTTGCTGCGTTGGCTACGGCGACATTACTCACCGGGCTATCCGCGAACGACTCGGTGTATTTCCGAAACGACCGGCTCGGCACAGTATCGGGCAGTCTCGTCAACGAGTCCGGTGGCATTTCAATCGTTCGGCTTTCGAGTCTGTTCTCTGCTGCCCCAAGCGTTTCGATACCAGTTTTAAGTAACCATTACAGCCAGTTGGCGAGAGGTTAAAGATGCTTTACCTGAAGAAAGACACCGCCAGCCAGGAGGTGATGATCGGCCCGTTTGTCGATTCCACCGATGGCGTTACTGCTGAGACGGGGCTGTCGATAGCGAACACCGATATCCGTATCCACAAGACCGGGACGTCTGTCTTCGCTAACAAGAACTCGGGTGGTGGCACCCATATCGAAGACGGTTTCTACCTGATCACGATGGACGCCACGGACACGAACACGGCCGGGCCACTCAAAATGCAGATCACGATGGCGGGTGCACTCCCTGTTTGGGAGGATGTCTGGGTTCATGGCTCGAACATATACAACGCTTGGATGGGGACGATCCACCAGACCACTGACGTGAACGCATGGCTCGGGGCAGCGGCCCCTGATCTGCCTCAGGCGATTACTGATGTTGCTGCGATTCTGGTGGATACCGCTACGACGATCCCGGCCACGATCGCCACGGTCGACTCAAACGTCGACAGCATTCTGACGGATACGGGAACCACGCTCCCGAGCACGCTCTCAACGATCGACGGAATTGTCGACGCGATTCTCGTGGATACCGGAACCACGATCCCTGGGACGATAGCGACGGTCGACGCGAACGTCGACAGCATCCTGACCGATACGGGGACGACGATTCCTGGCACGATCACCGCCTTGGATGCAGTAGTTGACACGGTGAAAGTCGACACGGCGGCGATCCTCGTGGACACCAACGAGCTTCAAGCTGACGATGTTCCTGGATTGATCGCTGCTCTCGACGTGGTTGTCGACACGGTGAAGGCAGAGACGGTCCTGATCCTGGCGGACACAAACGAGTTGCAGAGCGATGACGTACCGGGGCTGATCTCGACGCTTGATGCGGTGGTCGACACGGTAAAGGCCGAGACGGCTTTGATTGTGGCTGACACTAACGAGCTTCAGACTGACAATGTTCCTGGTCTGATCGCTTCTCTCGATGCCGTGGTCGACACGGTGAAAGCTGAGACAGTCCTTATCCTCGCTGATACTGCCGAGATCGGTACTGCTGGCGCTGGTCTGTCAGCTATCCCCACGGCTGCCATCGTCACGGCGATCCTGGCAGGCTCTGTCTCCGAACCTACGGCTGGCGACGAGGCATGGTCAGGTCTGACAGTGGAGAAACTGCTAGGCGCTGCCTACGTGCTGCTAAAGAACGAGCAGACCCTGAACCGGACCACCAATGCCGGAACAGTTCGCAACAATGCGGACAACGCAAACCTGATGACCTTCACCGATGACGACGACGGGACCACCTTCACCAAGGGCAAGCGCGGTACCTGATGGTTCTATCCGTAGCCGAGGCTGACGCCTTCCTAAAATTTGGTGTCGGTGGCCCGCCCATAGGCGACGGGACATCGGGGATCTCCGCTGCCGAAGCGGCGATCTCTCTCGGGTCGTTCTCTGCTGTTGGTGCAGTAGCTATTGAGCTCAACGTTGTTGCTGCCCCTGCAACTATTCTTCAGCCTGCTGTAACCACAGGTGGTGTGGCTGTAGCGCTTACCGTATTGGCAGCCCCTGCCAGCATTAACTCTTTGGCTGTTGGCGTTGGCGCTGCCACTGTTGCTCTCAGTGTTCTTTCTGGCCCAGCAACAATTAATTCTGCTTTGGTGGATCAGGGTTTGCCGAGCGTCGGCCTTGTCGCTATTGCTGCTCCTTCAACGATCAATGAGCTTGCAGTCACAGTAGGGGCTGTCGCTGTTTCTCTTAACCTCCTCTCCTCCCCCTCCACGATCAATCAATTAGCGGTCGCGCCACCGTCTACGGCTGTTGGACTCAACGTCTTGGCTTCGGCGGCGACGATCAACCAGCCCGCAGTGACAGTGGGGACTGTCACTGTTTCTCACGATGTGTTGGCTTCACCGTCAACCATCAACCAGGTTGGGGTCACGACAACAGTTGCTGTCGCTCTCGGCGTCTTGGCTGCCCCGTCGACAATCAACCAACTAGTCGTTGCGCCGCCGTCTGCGGCTGTCGCTCTCAATGTGTTGGCTTCGCCGTCGACAATCAACCAGGTAGAAGTCTTTGTACCGGCAGCCCAGGTTGATTTAAGCGTCCTTGTTGCCCCGTCTACTATCAATGAACCTGTTGTTGCCACGACAGTTGCTGTTGCTCTTACGGTTCTGGTAGCTCCGTCGACAATCAACCAGGTCAGTGTTGCGTACACGATTGGGTTGCCTGCTTTCGCAGCCCCGTCGACAATTAATGCGCTTGCTGTGGCACCGGATGCCGTAACTGTTTCTCTGAGTGTCCTAGCGGTTCCTTCCACGATCAACGAGGTCAAAGTTGGGAAGAACTTTGAGATTATTTGGTGGGGTGATCCCAGTTCAGATTGGGTTTCCGTCGGGACTGAGGCAAACTGGGAGGGTTCCTTCGCACATGGTGATTGGGTCACGTCAATATCTGAGGCAAACTGGGAGGGTTCTTTAGCACATAACGATTGGGTCGCTGGCAGTTTCCTGAACTCGTGGGAATCTGGACCACCGAGAATCTGAGAGGTTCCCTATGTCTTTCCCACGTATCTCCACTCTGAGCCTTGAATATATTCGTGTCCCTGTGAAGGCGCGACGGGCCGGGGTTGCTTATGACCCAACATCTGACACTGTGTATTTGGCTATTACCCCGAAGCCTGAGGTGAACGCATCGGATCAGTACAACGAGCCCACTGTGTGGGCGACTGGTTCGTGGGATACTGAGGGGACTCGCTACTTAGCGAAGGCGACTGTAGGTCCGGGGGGGGATCTAGTTCCCCCGGAAGCAGCGATTTACCAGATATGGGTGAAGGTGTCCTCAAGTCCCGAAACTCCTGTGATGTATGTCGGTGACTTGGAGGTTTTCTGATGGCTGGCTGGGGAACCACGATCGGGGGCATGGCCGACAAGATCATGCGTGCGATGACCTCTTATTATGAACACGAGTTCGCTACTACTGCTGGATCGTTGAGCAACTCGGCTACTTCTGTTGCTGTGACCACGGGTCATGCGGCTGCGATGGGGTTGACGATCGGTGATGTAATCGAGATCAATGCTGAAACGATAATGATTACGGCAGTGTCAACTGACACGCTGACAATCTCTCGTGGCTGGCAGGGCACTACTGCTGCGGCCCATGCCGCTGGGGACATGGTGAGGTTGCACCCTCGTGTGTCCCGCCAGGACGTGTACGAAGGCATCGAGTCCACGATCCTTGGCTGGGATTCGTTGGGGACTGTCGGATACTTCAAGTGCAACGCCGACTTCGGGAACGGATCAGCTCGTTCCGCTGAGGTCTTCGGAGCTCCCGAAGAGTTCAAAGAACTTCTGAAGATGCGCTTTGAGAACGAGGATGGGGTGTGGGCGAAACCTCCTGGCCGGGCTTGGGTCGAGAGGGACATCACCACAATGTCTGGAGCTGGGCTGGTTCTCCAATGGGAATCACCTCACTACGTCAATACGAGTGGGTCAAAGTCTGTTGACCTGTGGCTTTCGATTCCCTTTGATACTTCAAATTTTGAGGCGGAGACTGATCTAATCGACGAGATCGGGATGGCCCGCTCAATGCTTGATGTGTTGTTCTTCGGGACGATGTATCAGATCCTTCTCCCTGAGGAAACTCAGCGAGCCATGATCGGTTCGTCTCCTCAGCCTCGCGATGCTCAAGAGGTGCCCCCTGGGTATCTGGCTCAGACCGCTTTGTCCTTCAGGGTGTTGCATGACCAAAGGTACAACGTTGAGGTCGCCAAACTCAAGAAGCGTTGGGGGGAGGGATGACAGAATTTGATGCGTCGTTGCCGGTCACTATTGATGGGAACCGTTTCGACATAGACATAGAGAAGTTCTCCTGGTCCCCGATCGCTTCACTGCGTCAGGCCACAGATCAGGCTGCTGAACCGGGTGAGCAGTCGCTGCTGCCTTCTTCTCTGTGGAAGCGCACGAGAGGGAACTTCAAGATCGGTGCGGGGCAGGACTATGCGGATGAGCCGGGTGACAGTGACGAGCTCCGGTTCTCTGCTTCGCGTGGTATCGATCCTTGGGATCAGCGCAAGCTGGAACTGTTGGCTGATACTGAGTTAAAGCGAGCTACTAGTACCACTTCAGGGAAGCTGATTCCTGTTGATGACAGGGTTTACTGGCTGGACGGCGGCACGATCCGTCACGATACGACTCCTGGCGGATCGGGTGGGTTCAGTTCCACTGTCACAGGCAGCGGGTATGTAGATATCAACCAGTACGGCAACAAGATTGTGGCGTGTGATGGGTCTGACACTTGGACTATCAGCGACGGCACCCGTTCAGCTTTAGGAACTGATCCTTGCGACATGCTGGTGTACGGCAACGGTCGTTTGATCGCAGGCCACGACAACGAGCTGTTCGAGATTGATGGTGCTGGTGTCAAGGCCACGATGTGGTCTCATCCCAACACTGACTTTGCTTGGAAGGGAGGCGTTGCTGCTCCGAACGGGATCTATGTCTACGGGACAGCAGGTGCTACTTCTGAGATTTACTTCGTCGGCATCGATGATGCGTCTACTGCTCTCTTTGCCCCGTTTACCGCCGCCCCCCTAACGCCTAACGAAGAAGTGTTCTGCCTGTATCACTACGGCGGAACGATTGTCATTGGGACTTCTAGGGGTTTCCGACTCGCGAACATCGCAGGTTCAGGGCATCTCAGTTACGGTCCTCTCATTGCGGTGGGGGCTGTGCGTGCTTTCGCTGGCGATGGAGAGGACCTGTGGTTTACATGGACGAATTTCGATGCGAGTTACACCGGCCTCGGTCGATCCCGTCTGGACAAAGGTTCCGACATCCTGGTGCCAAGGTACGCAACCGACGTTATGGCGGCGACGCAAGGGACTGTGTTAGGGGCTTGTTCGTACGGGGATCAGCGCTACTTCATGGTGTCCGGTGTCGGGCTTTATGGAACAACAACCGACAAGGTAGCGACGGGCTGGTACAACTCGGGGTGGGTTACATATGGAACGCCGGAGTTGAAGGAGCTTCATTCGCTCGATGTGCGGCACGAGCCTTTGCCTGCTGGGTCTTCTGTCGTGGGAAAGATCGTGAAGGAGGATTCGTCGGAGAGCACCATTGTTACTTCTTCGGTGACGGCTGCCGTTGGTCTGGCTAGCTCGGTTTCCCCTCGCCTGGCTTTGGAGCAGGCACAGGTTCGTATAGAGCTTGCTCGCGGTACTGATACCACTACGACTCCTGAGTTCCGTAGGTGGACACTGAGGGCGGTTCCGTTGCCTTACAAGCAGTCGGCTTTCGTGTTGCCTCTCCGTGTTGTCTCACAGGTTTCGGGGCCACGGGGCCAAGCAATCCGAAACAACGCACTTACTGTGTGGAACCTGATCCGAGGTTTGGAAACAGCGAGAGAGGTTATTACGGTTACGATCGGAGACTTCTCAGTAGAGGCACGCATCGATGGCATCGGGTTCAACCCGGGAGATGCGATCGGTTGGTCGAGAGCCCAACAGTTCCTTGAGGGAACGATGATGGTTCGCTTCGAGACAGCGCAGCCCCTTGGCAGTTAGCACCTCGGCGTGGACGCCACAGTACCAAGCCAATGGAGGCCAGGTCCCTGGTCATATTCTGCGTGGCAGCAGGGTAGGGCATGGTGCGTTCCTGGTTTCGGGGGCGATGCGTACCACGGACTATGCGGCTGGGACTGCGGGCTGGTCTATCCATTCGGATGGGAGCGTGGACTTCAACAGCGGCAACTTCCGTGGCGACATCACCGGTGCGTCAGGCACTTTCAGTGGGACGGTGACAGCTAGAAGCCTTGACATTCCCGACGCAGTGTCAGCGGCTTCCGCTCACATTGATGCGCTAGGGAATTTCTGGGTTGGGGCTACTACCTTGGTGGCCGCTCCGTTCAGTGTGACGAACGCTGGTGTTGCGGTTGCTTCTAACTTGACGATCAGTGGCACGTCAACGATGAACGGTTCGTTGATCGTCAACGGTTCGATCTCCTCGGATGAGGTTGGGATAGATGCCGTTGGCGCTACCCATTTGTCTTCGATCGCATTGGGGGCAGGGAAATACATTCAGTCGACTACGTATTCTGCTGGGATTTCAGGTTGGGAGATCGACGCTGACGGGTCGGCAGAGTTCAACAACGTCACCGTGCGAGGCGCCGTCCATGCAACAAGTGGCTCATTCGCTGGGTCCCTATCTGCGGCCACGGGGTCATTCGCTGGCTCGTTGTCGGCAGCCACTGGTTCATTCACCGGAGCAGTCACAGCCACAAGTGGCTCATTCACTGGGGCAGTCACAGCCACAAGCGGCTCATTCACTGGGACATTACGAACCGGGTCATCAGGCAGCTACATCGAGACCACTACCGGCACCAACACGTTGGATTTCTACGACGCAACTCTCCGCCAAGGCACCGTCAAGTTTGACTCAGCCGCATACACCAAATTTGCTATGTACGGCCCAGACGGGGTGAACAATACGATCGATGGAATCCTTGGGCTTGGCAATGGGCGTGCCGTCTTCACCGGTGGCTACGGCCACAACACTTACATCGGGTCGATTGATGGTGGCCCAACGAACCAGTCCGCAATTGTGGCGATCAACGCTCAGACAAACACCATAATCGGAAGCGGGTCAATTGACATTGCGACGTTCTCGGAGTCGGGGAATGTTGGACATATCGCGATCAATTCCACTCACGCAACTGAAGGTGGCGAGCTACTGATGGCGGCAGGCACCGGAGACGTCGGATACGACAACGTGACGTTAGATAACTTCAGTGAAGGAACAGGAGCCTCCGCCTACAGCTACCTCCGCTTTATTGGCGGTGCCACACAGATCTGGAGGATGAGGACAGACACAGCTCTTTACTCTCTTGGGTCCACTGGCGGCCGAGACGTACATATCACTTCCCTTGGCACATTCGTTTACGACTCTTCGACCGAGAGCCACAAGGAAGACATTTCGTCGTTGGTGGGAGCTGACTTGGTGCCCAGAGCTAAGAGCCTTCGCGCAGTCCAGTACAGGCCGAAGGAAGAGTTCAACGCAGCGCCTGACAATAGCTACCAGCTTGGGTTCATTGCGGAAGAGGTTGCTGTTCTCTTCCCTGAAGCTGTCTGGTTTGACCCGGACGAAGCTGATGGTCTGACGGTCCCTGTCGGCGTGGATTACAAACGTTTAGTGCCAGTCCTGTTCGCTTTGTGGCAGGATACTGAAGCTCGTTTAATCAATGCGGGCATCTAAAGGATGGAGTTCAGATGACATTGTTTACGTTTCTAATCCGCCTCAAGGGCTGGGTCCTAGACAAACGCTTTAGCGTTGCGATGACCTCAGCCTCAGCTATCACCGCAATGGTGCTTGAGCTTGTAGATATCTTCCCTGAGGGCAACGCCAAGGTTGCGATCCTTGCGGCAGTTATGGTTGTCAACGGGTTCATTGTCCAGGCCCGCGTCTGGTCCAACAACGCGGTGAATGAGCTCAAGGCTCTGTAGATATGAACTGAAGTGTCGGACGCATCCCGAAGGTTGTACCTTCGGGATTCGTCGGCACCGCCTGGGCTCCTAGAATCATCGTGACCTTGTACTTCTCAAGAAGCAACGTGAGTTCCTCTTCAAGGGTGGATGGGTCCTTCTTGACAGTCATGTTCTCTCCTCGTGTATGGTCCCAGTATGGCTTATCTCCTGGACCACCCGAACGTCAACGCACCACATCGGGGCGACGGACAATACTGGGGTCACCCCACTAGGCGTGGCACAGAGGTGAGCTGTGGTGTGATCCATACCGCAGAGAACCTTCCTGACATCACCCCCCCTGATACTGGGGCAGAGTCGGTCGCTAAATACCAGTCGTACACGAAACGCCCATCGTCCTACCACGACATCGTGGACTCGGACTCTTGGATCGAGTGTCTACCCGGCGATCACACTGCCTTCGGGACCCGCGGGCAGTTCGATGATGGCGGGTCCCTGAACGATGGGACGCACCATCTTTCGATGGCTACGCAGGCTCACAAATGGAGCGAAGTTCCAGCCGAATGGGCGGCTTTGATCTTGAAGCAGGCTGCGATCCGTATTGCTGAGATTTCTACCGAGCACAATTTGCCGTTCAGGTTGCTGACTGGGCCTGAGGTCAGACTGCGTATCAGGGGGTGGACTACCCATGCCCGCCTTGATCCTGGTCGTCGAAGCGACCCAGGTATTTCGGCAGAGAAGCTGCGTGCACTGTTGAACGAAGCGAAAGAGATCTCTATTCGAGGGGGAAAAGCTATGAGCATTGTGGGTTCGGTTGTTGATCCGTTAGCTGTGACCACAGTCGTGGGTCGTGTCCCGTTCTGGACGATCCACTCTAATGGAGAGGTGTCGTCGCACAACGGGGCACGGGTCCCAACGTTTGATGTGTCTACCCTAAACTTGAACGCACCTATTACTGGGGGGTTTCTTCTTGAGCATCAGTTGGTGTTGGTGGCGGCAGGGGACTCGGGTACGTTTGCTCTGAATCTTCAGTAACTGGTGCAATGAATGATTGCATAAGTTTGGCGCCCACCCCTTTCGGAAATTCGGGGGGGGTGGTGCGGACAGGGGGGGTGGTGGAACGTTCCCCTCCTCTGAGGATCTTCCGCATCTCTCCGAACTTCTGTTGAGCTACCTCTAGCTCTTTCTCTGTGCGTTCCACAGGGGCCTCAGGTACGAACATCTTCGGATGCTTGTTGCGTTGCTCTGAGGGCTGATGAGCGGCTTCCTCTAAGAGTTTGAGGTGGTACCCCAGAGCGTTGATCGTGAACGCTCGCATCTTAGGGAGCGCTGTGCGTATCGCAGCAATGGGGTGACCTTCTTTCATGGCGTAGAAAACCACTGCCTCTACCTGTGTGGCATTCCAGGGGATGGGTTTCGGTGTTGTGTTCAAGTAGAACTCTTCAACGACTTGCCGTGCCATTTTGAGGGTTGGTTTGTCAGCCATCTCGCCTAGACCTTTGCTGCCAAGACCCAGCCATCGGCTGCGCAATCGTTGGGGACAAGGACAGAATGGTGTCGTCTGGGTTCACGTATTCTGGTTTCAGTTCATCTGAAAAGACAGAGATCCATCCTCCTCCTTCGCTATCTAGTGCTGGGATTGACATTCTCCAGGCAACCACCGACCAACCGATGTAACCCTTCAGGTCGATATCTACGGGGAACATGAACAACAGTTGTTGCTTGTCAGTGTTTATTCCCATCACGAAATTTGTTTCGACTGGCGCTGTCCAGATTGTTTCTCCTTCTTCTCGGGTGAGCTGTACCTGCGCTGACAAGACGGTGCTGTCTGTTTGTTCAGGTATCAATTTCTATCTTTCCCTCAAGTTCTGTGACTCGTTTATAGAGCTCTAACCAATTGCTAATCGGCATCACTGCGTAGCCGTCTTCAACTGGTTTCCCTCGGCGCTTCTGGAACATCACCATGTACTGCTGCTTGGTGTTCTCCCAAGACACGAGGGCTTTGTCCATTGACGAGCCGATCGCTGATGTGGCTGTGTCCTTGCACTCGACGCACAGGTTGGGTATCCCTGACAGGTCACCCATGTCTTGTGCCCAGCCTGCTTTGCGGCGTGCTACGTCAGGGAACCATTCTTTGATGAGGTGAACGAGCGAGAGTTCCCATCGGTCGCCTTTCTGTTTGTTGGCGTTAGGCACTAGGGCTCCATGAACTCGGTGTAGGCAGCTTCGACTGCTTGGTCGATTGTCCTAGCCAGTGTCTCGTTGTGTACTTGGGCTAGGTACCGGATTGTGTCGCTGGATTTCTGACTCAGAATGATTCGAGGTTTGGCCTTAGGCACTGGTTCTTGTTTCCCAGTAAGCCCGCCAACGTCGCCACGGATTCTGTATCAACAGCAACCCATCAACCTTCGCTCTCCCCGGATCTCTCCAATGGATCGCTTCATGGCAATGCCGACACGCCATGACCAAGTTCGCTGAACGATGGGAGCCGCCTTCCCCGAATGGGAAACGGTGATGGTATTCCGGCTTCGAGATCCCGTGTTCGCAGCCAGGCCAACGGACCTGACAGGTCCCTGCTGCCCGACGCATCGCACGTCGCTTGGACTTGACGGGGATATGTCGAGACCTCTTCATGCTTCCTCCCCCAACTCAAGTAGATCCTCAGACCCAATTCCATTCATCTCGTTCATCGACATCAACTCCACAATCGTTGACTTGGTACGCAACACAGGCACATTGAAATGCTTTGTCTTGCCATCCTTCACCGCAGTCCGAGCTTCCAACACCAGACGGGCAGGTGTCAAGGTTGCAGAATGAATCATCTGCACCAACTGCACCATCCCCGGGAGCTCAACAGCAGCAAAGAACGAACCTGTCGCCAACATCCAGGCGCCACCCAAGTCAACATCAGGCAGTAGAACTTTCAGACGTGACGTGGGCTTGCAAACTCGTTTGCTGTTCGCCTCGCAAAGGCAGGGCTGCTCATCCCAGTCAGGGCCATCAGGTCCCTGAACACGCACATCGCATGTCACACCGTCACAGTCGTAGAGCTTCCCGCCTTTCTGCCAGAACTCCCACGTCGGACCCGACAACGGATCAGGTGGAAGGATGACGTTCAAGTCTTTGGACTGCGTGATGACTTCGAACTCGGGGTCCTTGCCATTAGCCCACGGCTTTGGGGTACCTCCGTACACGCCAGCGATCTGATCGATCGCTTGCTTATCTGAGGACGTGAACCGAAACGTTTTGATGGACTCGGGCCAACCCTTCGGGCCTTTGATCCCGGTGCGTATCCGCCCGTGGAGAGGAAGCCTGAACTCGATGTTCGCTATCTGTTTACCTGGGCTCATAGTCCCTCTTCCAAACACTTGTCTCGGTACTGGCAGTAGTCACAGAACTTCCCGTTCCACAACTGACCGGTCTGCGTCATCAGCCCTGTCTTGTGATCCCACAGCTCCCACTTCGATTTCATTGGGTCAACAATGCGTGCCCCCGCAGGCATGTCAGGTGTCGAACGAGGAGCATGATTGGCTCCAGCGTTGACGATCCCAACGATCGCAGAAGCACGAGCGAGCTCATGTTCTGCGAACTTCATGTACTCCTCCTTCGGATACCACCACTCAGCCGTCATCCGCATAGGTGAGAACTTGTTGCCCTTGTGAGGCTGAGGCAACATCCCAGGTGACACCGACTCCAACGACAGATGCAACACAACAAGATGGTCAGCGTCCACAGCCATAGCATTTAGTGCGCCTTGGCGGATAGCTGAACTTGCTGGCCCTTCAGGATCGGAGCCCTTGTTCCCAATGTCCATCTTGTAACCGAATCCGTTGCGGGACTTCAGCTCAATCGCTATCTTCCCGAACTGTTCGGAGTGGATGAGACAGTCACCGTGTCCAGCAGAGAAGAGATCATCGGCACCCTCTTGCAAGTTCAGTTTCGTGATGTGTTCGATCTCAGCATCAGGGAATACATGCTGGATTGCTGCCTGCCAATAGTCGTGGACGATCGTGCCCATCTCCATGCGCCAACGATCAGCCATCGCTATCGCTTCAGTTTCAAACTCCTCCCCCCGATACTCACGCAACGCATACTCGATCTTGCGGGCGCACCAGCCTGCCCACGAGTGACGAAACGATGCGCCTTTGATGGACATTTCGCGGTGATCGTGACCGCCTTCGATGTATTTGTCTTCCCAGAACTGGAGAAGCGCAGGGCCGATTACCGGATGAGGGTTCGGTTCATTGTTCACATTTGTCTCCTGTATGGTGGTGGCCGCACCGTCCAGGGTGCAGCCATGAGGGGGCGGGAGTCATGCCCCGTCCCCTCAATTGATTTAGAAGGGGTCGCCTGCTTTGTTGTCGGCGATCGACGGGTACTCCTCCGGGATGGCAATAGAGACAACATCATCTAGCAGAGTCGTGAGTGTCTTCTCGATTGTGTCCAGCTCCGCCTTCTCGATTTCGTTCAGCTCCTCGGACATAGGTGCAGCCTTGACCTTGGCCTTAGCCTTCGGCTTCTCCAACCCCTTGACCCAGCCCTTGTACTGAGCTTGGGTCATCAAACGCTTCTGCCCAATCTGGACAGACGGAATCATCTTGTCCCGCATCCAGTTCTTCACTGAATCCTCACTACACCCAATCATCTGGGACAGCTCGGTCGGCCCGATCAAACGGTCTTCGTTAGCAATGACTTCACGCATTACAACTCCTCATCTTCTTCGTCTTCATCCCACTGATGGTCAGCAGGATCGAATTTGTCTGCTTCAAACGCCGCAGTCGCAGCAGCCTTCGCTGCGTGGTACTCGGCGTCTGCCTTAGAAGTCTTCGCGAGTGTCTCGTCGTCGAAGAACGCAGCCCCAACAGTCGAAGCCACAGCAGTCACTACTGAATGACGCGAATGGGAATGCAACACCTGGTCATACTGTGAGACTGAAAGCTCAGCGTTGAACTCGTTCAAAGTCCCTATGTAATTTGAAGGGTGAGGGATCTGGTACGGGGTGCCCCGGTAGACATTGAGGACCTCGCCCTCGTTGTAGACAGTGAAGCAGTCCACCTTGATTCCTGGAGTATGGTGACCGTCGCCGCCCACTGTCTTGAGCAGACGATCTCCGCGTTCCTGATACTTCGGGTTGTCGCCTCCTGCGTACATGATGAGCGCAGTGCGATGATTATTCTGGATAGTCACGATGTCTTCTCCTCTTCAGGGATGAATGACTCACCCTTGAAATTCAATTGACCCTTGATCGGGCCTCCCTTTACCTCAACACCAGATGAATACTTGGGCACCGGTGGGAGTGGCGCGCACTCTATGCCCAGCAGGTATGACCGATAATATCCCAGATACCATTCCTGTTTCTCTCCTTCTACTGCCCTTTCGCAATGGTTCTTACGAATCCAGGCGATCAAAGTATCGACAGCGGGGAGAGGCTGCTCCATGCGATGCAGGATCTGCAACTCCAGCAACCCAACGAACGTTCCAGTCCTGCCATGCGCTGCCATACACCCTGTCTCAATCATCTTCCCTGCCTGCATCATGTCGACAGTGGCATTAACCATGTCCCAGACCACAGAGTCAGGATGCTGCGGCAGTCCGTGGTCAACCCAGTCGACATACCAGGCGATCCCCACCGAATACTGAGCTGACGCCAACATGATGTGCAAGTCAGGAACTTTTTTAGGGTGCCTCTGCTTCTGACTTCCCGACGACAAGTAAATCTTCGAGCCATCAGAGAACTCGAACTCGTCTTGGCTGTGTGCACACGAAGGCTTGGGCACAAACGTGTTGGCTGCCTTGAATTTCCCAGGGGCACCCCAACTCGGGCTCTTGGGGGGAGAGGAGTAGGCGTCACCGAAATCTTTGTCGTAGCTCCCGATCATCCCAAGGTATTCGTCTTCGTTAATTACATGCGCCTTGCCAGGTGGAGGAGAGGGAGCTTCGATCAGCCTCTTCAACCCGGGAGACCAGATCTCTTGCCCCATGTAGAAGGCGTTAGAGCAAAGAAGATCGCACTCGTCGTCATGGTCCCCGACGTTCCACTGCGTCGCTGTCTGCTTCTCCAGAGGGCAGGTACAAAGCAGCCCTGCCCCGTTGTCTTGGAAGTCTTTCTCTTCGTGGCCGAAGCCATGTCCGTCTTGCGTATCACCCATCGTCTTCTCCTTCATCAGGTTTGCTTGGCGCAAGGAACTTGTTGAACAGAACCTTGCCTGTCAGTAGAACTTGTATCGGATTCGGTTGGACGCTGACCCCGCCATCAGGCTGCGGGTAGAGAGTCACTAGCCCTAGTGGTGTCTCCACCTCGGTTACGTCGGTTACGCCTATTACGTCTTGAGGGGGGAGAGGCTCGGCTTCCGGTTCCTCCACCGGGTTGTCACGATCAACAGGGACAACCTCATAGATCCCGCCCCAAAGCTCAGTCATCTTGACAACAGGCGTAGGTGGCACAGGTGTAGGGATAGGAGCCGGAGCCGCAGTCGGAGCCAGTGTCGGAGACGAAGGACTCCAGTTGTCCGCCTTGATTTGCCACATCGTTTCGATCGACACATGCTGCGGATTGATCGTGAGAGCAGTCCAATCCTCATCAAAGCCGTAGTTGCCATCTGCCCCAAGATCCATATGGTCCAACACCCCAGGTAGCAGATCCTTAGCGATCCCGCCATTCAAGTACTGGTTCTTCTGTGCCTTCGGCAAACTGCCCCACTCAACCAAAGTATGAGTGATCCCAGCCGACGTGTTCCCCGACTTCCACCAGCGATCAGTCATCAACGCCACGTTGCACAGCATTGCGACATCTACCCTCGACATCTTCTGCCATGAAACATCAGGGATAGACCACTTCGCGTCCTTGTTGGAAGACCAGTTCTTCAAAGGGGAACACTTCATTAGGAACGTGTTCGGGACAGTGGATTTGTTCACATGAAACAGACTTGGCTTCGCGACCTCGCTCCCATAAGTGAGATCCTTGAAGTCGAAATGGATTCGTCGATTCGCAACAGAAGGCATGGCGAACACACCCAAGTCGTAAGCCGGAGTACCAATGTTTTGCAGCAGGAAGAGGGAGCTGGTGGACAGCAGATATCCAGATGTCTGATCCACATAAGTGACACCATGCTTTGGCTTTGTCGTCGGGATACAAGACAACTCCGCAGCAGGGTTGGACAGCAGCAACGGTTCAGTAACTTTCCAAGACGCTCGCGAAGACAGCAACACAATCTGAGGGATCGAGAGAAGCCCCCAAGGATTCACATAGTTATCGTAAAGATTCTTCTTCAGGTTCAATGAATCCTTCTGCTTGTACGTCAACTTCGGGACCTTGAACCCGTGCGCAGGCAACCCCAAAATCTTTTTCATCTCGGCTATCGAATCACGGGCACCACTATCTCGGACCACAGCCTCCAACGGGATCACCCGCTCCTCAAACTGCCACTCCGGGGAACGCAACACGTAAGAGGGAGGCATAGGTAACGCCGCCTGATGGCGAGGCGCACCATGCTCAAGCTCCATCACCACCAACGCACGGTTAAACGCAGACGTATAAGCAGCCAGCATCCAATAGATGTCATCAGTGAGCAACGCCACCAACACCCACAGGCCATCGTTATGGGCCTCACCAACTATCTTCGTATGCCCCCAGGTCCAACTCAGATTGTTCAAGTTCAACCACGACGAATCCAACTTGTTTAAGAAGTTGCCGCCGTTGTGTTCCAAGTTCATGCACCGATCGATGAACCCCTGACTAGTCAGACGCCCCTCCTCATACCAGCGCATAGTCGCAGCGATGTTCGCCCACGGAGGCCCGCAATACGATCCGTTCGCAGTCAAATCCACAAAGTGCAACTCAGCATCAAGCAAAGCATCACTCCCAAGCTGCTCGCGGATCGGTTTCCAATCAGCCCAGCAAACCCTGCGACCCTTACTCTTAACCAAATCCGTAGCCGAGTCACAGTGACGCAGCTCACCACCCACGATCATGTCCCCATAGTTGAAGAGTGTCGTCGCAGCCGTCTCCTCAAGGTCAGCCATCTTCGCTTCAAGCTCAAGACGTGACTGAGTAAGCCCCACCTGACGAGCGATCTTGTCGGGGACATTGACACCAACCAAGCCATACAGGGCACCAGCTAGAGCAGCCTCAATCAGATAGAACTCTGCACCCACCAGCACCGGATCTATCAGCTTGTCTTTAGTGAGTTGCCACTCCTCATCCCATGCCTTGACAGGACGATCAACCAGGGTCATACCCCGTCGACTCCAACTCGGCGTTAAGAGATCTTGACGCCCGTAGTTCTCACAGATCTCCGTGACCCACGAATGTTCGCTTCCCCACCGATCAATCGCATCGTTCTTACCGAACCATATTGCTTTTGCCATGATGATTTACTCCCCTCGTATTTCGCTGAGCTCCAGCCCGCTACGAATTATCGACCGGCTTTCCTCTTAGCCCGACGTGCACGCCTCGCCACATTACGACGCTCAGCCTCACGCAGCTCATCCTCAGTCGGATAGTCCACACGTTGACCGAAGAGTTCACGTTCCTCCTGCCGCATAGCAGCAGCAGCACCATTCCTCTGATTCACATACACAATGTCCACTCCTCACAGAACCATCAACCCTCCCCCCCCAACTCTCACTACAGCGTTGGGGGGAGAGGGAGAGAAGGAATACCCTAGAAGGGACCTTCTTCAACAAGCACAGCAGGGGAATCGAAACCCTGCGCGCCTGAAGAACCATTCGCTGTCTTCTTCTCCGCCTTCGTGATAGCCACAGTGGCCCAACGAAGAGAGACAGACACATCATCAGCAAGAACAGCGACCTTCGAACGGTTATCGCCCGAGGTCTTGTCCTGCCAACGATCCTGAGTCAGCCGACCAGTGACCGTAACCCGATCACCTTTCGTCAACGACGCCGCGACATGCTCAGCCACATCATCGAACGCAGTCACGTCGAAGAAGTGGGCAACAGAATCCCAGCCCCCATCAGCAGTACGTTTCGACTGGTTCCATGCAACAGAGAAAGACGCGAACGCCACCCCATTCTGAGAGAACCGCAGCTCTGGGTCCCTTGTCAGGTTCCCGGTGATTACCAAGTTGTTATCGTTTGCAGCCATGTCATGCTCCTTGTTTAGTCAGGTGTTTTCGGCTACCTGTAGCACAGGATTGTGCGTAGTGGATGGCGGAGGACTCGAACCTCTCTTACACGGGGTAGGTAGGTACCCCGGGCACCTTGCAGCCACCCGACAACCTAATACTGCTTGGTTGTTGGACTCGCTTCGTTTCTGATCGCTACCCGGTTCGCTGTAGCAGACCTGAGCCGGGCCTTGAGAGCCTGCTTCTTCAACGCTGGCGCTTCAGTTTCAACCGCCTTGATGAGCGCATCTTGAAGCTCATCGATCTCCTCACTCCAACGATCGTACGCAATCGTCAAGTGATGGTCAGGGTCATCCAAAATTGCTTTAGTCATCTCGCTACCTTCCAACCAGAATCTTCGGACTTCTCTTCGATCAGCCACAACACAGGTTGACAACTCGACTTCTTCCCCAACCTTTGAGCAACCAACCTCTGGAACTGCATCGACTTCAACTGCTCATCACGAGCACGAAATCCATACACAACAAACGGACCCTTAGCTCGCCCATCAATCACATGACGGACAAAGAACATCGGCTCAGAAGTCCGACGGAAGATAGATCGCATGGTCCAAGATCTGATCCCGTTTCTGCCACGCCTGAACATACCGATCCTTCGCGAAAGGGATCCCAGAACATGACGCATCAACATTCTCAGCCCCCTGTCTGTACCCCTTCAAGTCTCCAAGGAGCGTCACCATCATATTCAACTTCAGATCCCACTCAGAACGGCTCATCAGCCATCTCCCTCAGAAAGTCACCCAACGTATCCCACAACTTGCGTACCTCCGGCTCCGTCAACACAAACCTCGAAGTCCAAGCTGCTTTGCCGCGATAAGTCTGAACCATCGCGATCGAAAGTTTCCATTCTCCCTTGTC
>TARA_R110000851_G_scaffold40983_2_pt1 | contig 20051 bp, 26 predicted proteins | sample TARA_R110000851 | Tara Oceans TARA_R110000851 (sample SAMEA4397627) | marine metagenome | biome: Polar Biome; feature: [DCM] deep chlorophyll maximum layer (ENVO:01000326); material: water (ENVO:00002006), including particulate matter (ENVO:01000060) such as... | depth 17 m
CCCTCCTATTGTAACATCAGCCAGAACAGTTCCAAATGGAGTGACAGGATTAAGTTTTACGCCAACCGTAAAGTCTGCTGTTATGCTCATTTGACTTGAAGATGATAGGTGTTCTCCTGTACCATCAAATTCTAGGTATTCCCCTGCTACATTCCATTCAGGCATCTTAGCTGCATCTGTTTGAGCCATGTGATAAGCATTAGCAGATGAATCTTCCCAATTTGAAACATCAGCACCACTTAATGTAATCCCTGTATTTTTTTGATACCACGCAAGTAGGTCAGTATCATCAGTAGGTGACCACGCGCCTCCTAATTTTCTTTGAGTTGGTAAACTTAATCCAAGTCTTTGTTGTAACATTATATAGGTTGTTCGTAGTAACAAAGAGCCAACCCGCTAGTCATTGTTATTGAATTGATATTTAAAAATATTGTCGTTCCCGCCGGGTAAGTTTGTACCAAATCTAGTACATCTGACCCTGCTGCTGCTGTTACGTTAGCCGCCGTCATAACTGTTACTACTGACTCAATTGGAAAATGAGCGCAGTAATAGTCTTTTCCCGTCATTCCCGTAGTAGTTACTACATCACATCTATTTTTCCCCATTGACTCGCTTAAGAGCTGTTGTACGTTTTCTATTGCCATAATTTTTTTATTTTTTTATCCTGTGTATATATAATTAGATTGATTAATTTCTGCTATTATTTGAGCGGGATTAAGTACGCCGGGATTACTAATAAAAACTTGCGGCTCTTCTGTATATCCCGTTCCTGCATTTGTGATCGTAACCGTATTAATTACCCCTGCTAATATAGTGCAAGTTGCTGTAGCTTGAGTTATAAAATTGCCACCTCCTAATATAGTTAATGTAGGAGCAATAGTATACACACCTCCACCGTCAATAATAGTAAGTGAAATAACACTTTTTGCATTTTGTATATATGATACTTCTTCCGTTCCTGCTAACTCATCAATGAACATTTTTCCCTTAGTTACCAATCCCTGAACTACCCCACAAGTTAAAGTTGCGGGATTAAATATAAAATCTTCTGTTACTGGCGCGGTAATACTGCTTACAGTCGGAATAGTAGCCGGTACTTTGAGCCAAGTTACTTCATACACTTCATATTTCCAATATCCTGCGGGCAAAAGATTAACTCTTCCCCTAAATACATCTGGAGTTATATTATAAGTAAAAAAGAATTTAGAATATCTATTGTAAATCCATTGTTCAGGGTAAGCATATTGAACGGAACCATCCATATCATTTGAAAATTTGAATAAATATCTCGTTATTCCTAAAGTATTTACACTAGGATCTGAAATTCTATTATCTTCCGTTTGAACGTAAGCATAAAAACTCGATAAAGTGGTAGCTTGTATCATACTATATATAATATAAAAAGTTGTTATTTATTGTCCTAACTTACTAATATAAGAAAAAAAAACGAGAAAAACAAGCTTTTTATCAATTATTTTTAAATTTCAGTATAAAAAAAGAGTGACAATTAAGCCACTCTCTTATATATATAAAGATTACAAATAATATTACGAGATAGTTGGAAATATTGCTGCTTCATTCGTAAATCCTGCATTGTCAAATGGAATAGTAGTATAGTCCTCTAGCATAGCCATTGGCTGTTGCTCCATTCCGTCAAAAGTTAGTGTATATCCATTCTTGTCGCCCCAAGCCGCCCCAGTATCCATAGTTCCTGCGTTGAGTTCCATACCGTTAACCATACCTAACGCAAGTATAACATCATTACCTGTTGCTACTACTTGTTGATTAAGCTGAGCGAAAATTCTCACTTTCGTAGCTCCTAATAATTTTATTTCTTCTTGATCTTGAACCGTAAGTCTATTATATAAGACTTGAGCTGTGGGAGTGTAATAAATTGTGCCATTTTCTCTACTGCCAACAATTGTATCAGTAACACTAGAAACTCCTAAGGGCATCGTGTATCTGAATATTGTAGCACCATTAAAATCAATTGTATCTATTTCTAGAGCATTTGTTACATCATAAGCATAAGTTGCTGCGTCATCTAATACCCAGAAATATATAAATTTAACCCCGCCACTTATTCTGTTGCAATCAATTCCTCTCCCTTTTGTTAAAGCTGTACACGCCATTTTATTTTATTTTTTAAGTTAAAAGTTGGGGGTTTTTACGCCCCCTTCTTTATATTATTATGCTTGCCAAACAATATCAGCGTTAATTCCAGTTTGAACGCCTGCTGAGTAACGACATATTACACGCACGTTATCAGACCCGTCGTTAGTAGACATATCTAGTAAATCTATACGAGTTTTATCACTTAAAAGATCCGTCCCGAAATATAAATTAGATTTCTGAGCCGCTACTAATTGATTGTCTGGGAAGCCCGGAAGTACAACAATCTTCTGACCTTCAAAAACAGGAGTCCAATCTTCGTTCATATTTGCCCAAGGCGTATTAGTTAATAACGCTATTGCAGAAACATATAAAGAGAATGTTTTTCTAGACATATAAATGTAAGTATCTTCTCTACCTTGAATATTTACTGCCGTAGCTGAAGCCATCCAGTCAGTCATCAATGTTTGAATCTCACCAATTATATTACCTGCAGTATAAGCACCTGTTGCTACTGAAGGCACAACACCAACACCCGTTGAAATATAACCCGCCGCAGCATCTAAGAAGCCTAAGAAAGTTCCTACCCCTCCTGAGCCACTCCATACACTATCTTCAACTCCATTTGCTATAATCTCACCTAAGTAAGAAATAACATAATCATTGAAAGAAGCCGGCGGCATAGCACCCGTTCCCGCTTTCATCTCTAACGCCTCCCAAGAATCTAGTAGCGTACTTTTACAAAGATCCGTCTGAATCATTAATAATTTTGGCTCGAGTACATTTTCTGTAAGAGCGAGAGTTCCTGCTAAATTTACATCACACGATGCATCCTGAATCATACTGGTTGCATTCATTTTCTGTATATTACTTTTATACTTAATATTTTCAATCATCGTTAAGTATTCTAAACTTTTCGCTTCTTTTAGTGCTGCAGATATATAGAATCCGGCACTTTTGCCCGCGAAATTACTAACTGTTGTTAATGCCATTTTATTTTATTTTTTAAATTATTTTTTATTTTTGTAAGTTGTATAAGAATTTTTCTCTTTTGCTCATTGTTTTAAGAGCTTTTTTACTTAGAGTTAATCTTTCTGAACTAAATTTATTTGTATTAATAGGAGCCTCTCCCGGTGATTCTGCTAGTTCTATTTTTAGTTTTTCGTTTTCAGCTTTTAAAGTTTCTAACTCATCTTCCGCTGAAAATTCTTTTACTTCAGTAGTTTTAATAGACTTAGGATTTGTTGACGGCTCAACTTCTTCAGACATTTCTTCTGACTCGTCATCTGTTCCTTCTTTATCTTTTTTGAGGTCTGCAATTGCATCCTCTAAATTCTGTATTCTGCGCTCCATACCATCCCAATCCTCTACATCAGCTTCTGTTCCGTCATCTTCAGCCATTTTTTCTTCTTTACAACTTCCGTCATCATTATATCCATCAGGACAATCTTTTTCGGCTTCAACTTCTTCTTCCGTTTCTGACTCTATTAATTCAGCTACAATTCCCTCATTTTCCACCCTTACTGTTACACCAGTATCTAAAATATAACTACCCGGTGGTACTGGAATTGTTGTTCCATCCTCTGTTAGTACAGAAAAATCTACGCCCTCCTCTAGCTCTTCCGCCGTACTTACAAAAATCGTCCCATCATCGGACTTCGCCTGCCATCCTAATTTTATGCTTTCAGCTTTATTTAAGCCAAGTGCTACTAAAATTTGCTCTTTAATATCCATAATTTGTTTTTTGGGTTTTTAATATAATATAAAAAGTTATTATTTATTTGATTTTGTAATGATCTCATTTAAAGCTTTGAGTATTTCAGCGTCTGTTGGCTCTTGCTTTTGCATAGATTCATATTTTGAGGTAAAGTACCCTTCAATAGATAGTCCTTTGATTTCCCCGCTTTTTACCTTTTTCCAAAGCTCCTCATTTTCTATTTTCATTTTTACCATCCAAGTTCCCTTTTTTAAATCAAATCCATACAGCCGGGATTTGTCCATTTTAGGGTCGTCAATTATCCAACTCTCAACGGTTAAAACTCCCGAAACTCTATCTTTATGCTCCAAGGTTGCTTTATGATGATTATTGTTTTTAAGAAAACTATAAGCGCAATTTTTTACTGTATTTTTACTAAAATAAACGTAGTAGTCTGAATCTGTTTCGGCATTATAGCGATAGATATTTTTGTCTGGAATTAAAGCGGGAGATATTAATTCACGTTTGTCATTATCTACTTTAGCTAGAGTTAAATTGTTTTTATCTTTGCTCATATAAACCATATTTTCCTCTATGGCGGGAGCTGACACTAAACTTATTGCGTCAATTGCTAAAGATTCATTTGACTCGTCAATTACTAACTCAACAATTTCAGTAGATTTTACTTCTTCGTAATGATTGTCAGAATTTGCGGTTTGACATTCTTTTTTAGAATTGTATTCGCATTTTCCTGTTTCCCCCCATTTTACTTTTCCGTCTTTACATTTTTTACAAGGCATAAGATATAATATAATTAATTAGTATTTATTTGGTTTTTAGATTGTAGCCCTTCTCCTAATATTCGCAAGCTGAGCCTGACTTGAGGTCATTTCATCAGTAACTACATACGCCCTAGTAGGCTCTGGCTCAACACCACCTGCTAGATCAAAAGCCCCTGACATCATTTGAGGAGCAGGAGCCGCTGCCGTTGCATCAGGACCGCCACCACCACCACCTCCACCACCTGTTGAAGGGGGTTTCGCTGACATTATATTTTTAATTTGTATGGCCGCAAAAGTTGCTGCAAGCCCTGCCTGTATAAATCCATAAGCTCCGTATGTTGCGGTCATCATAGGTATATTAGCGCTACCCGATTTAAAAGCCTCTAAAGTGGCTGCCGTACCACTTATAGTGGCCTGAGCTACTGCCGCAGCTTTTGCTAACGCCGTTCCTTTTCCTGCTATTGCTTCTATTGCACTTAAAACATTTAAAGCTAAATTAATTTTCATTTGCTTTAACGCCTTGGCGCTTTTTTCCTCATCGTCATCAGCTTTTTCGTTTACTTTAACTCTTTTTTTGGCGTATTTTTCTGTTATAGCTGCTTTCATCGCTTCAGAATTTTCCATAAGTTCAGCGGCTGCTATATCTTTATTTTCTTGAATTTCTAATTCTTCTAAAGCTCTTTCCCTTAGATTTTCCATTTCTTCTAAGGCGTTCTCTTGTTGCAACTCTAATAATGTCGCGGCTTCTTCCATTTGCTTTTCATTCCAAGCATCGTTATCAGCTATTTTTTGATCCCAAGCCGCCTCTTCTTCATCGAGTATAGCTTGTTTCTCGGCTGCCATTTCTTTGTCAAAAGAGTTCATTTCAGATTTTAACCTTTTTTGTTGCAATAATGAAGAGGCTTCTTTATCATATACAGTAGCCTTTAATTCAGCTAATTTCCGTTCGTCTTCAGCCATATTAGTTGAGGTAGCCATTTGCTGTTGCTGAATATTCATTTTTTGCCTAGCTAAAGCTACTTCTTTGTCTGTTGTGGCTTGTTGCATATCCAAAGCGCTTTGTAATGCAGCTCTTCGTTCTTCTAAAGTTTTCGTTTCATCTTTTGAATCCATTTTAGCTTGAGCTACTGCTTTTCTAGTTTTTGCCTTAGTTACTAAAAAGTCATTTTCTGCATCTCTTAATCTTTGTAACCCTCTTTCTAACTGAGTCATTATTTTAACTTCTTCTTTAACTTCAGCTACTACATCTTTAATTCCTTGAGCAAACTTTTTTTGTTGTTCTACATCCATTCCGGTACCCACTTGAACCAAAGCCCTACCGTAACCTTCAGCGCCTTCTTTTACTCCGTCCCAATCTAATTTAAGTGCTGACTCTATAGTTTTTCCCGCTGCTTTAAAGCCATCTACCATTCCAGTCAATCGGTTCATTAAGTTGGTTTTAATAAACTCCCATAGCTCGGTAATAGCTTGTTTAGGATTTGTAAAAGTGTTTACAATTGTTTCACCTACTCGAGCAAATATATCTGTAACAACTTTTACTCCGGCACCAAGTCCCGCCATCGCGGTTTTTAAAGTGTCAGCGCCTTTTTTACTGCTTGTAAAATAAGATACTAAAGAACCAACAACAATAGCAAAAGCTCCTATTCCAGTTGAAATAAGCCCTGCCTTTAAGGTTCCGAACATCATTTTTGCCGTTGGTATTATTTTAGAAAAGCCTTTTTTAACACCATTTAATGTTAGTCCAAAGATTCTAAAGCTTCCAAAAGTATCTTCAGCTGCTTTCTTTTGATCTTTCTGAGCTTGTGTAAATTCTTTTACTTTATCTGAAGCCTCTTTTTGTTCATTTTTTAATCCTTTTAAGGCGGTTTTTTCTAATTTTAATTCGGCTGTAGTAGATTTTATTTTATCATTTAGCTTATCCATACCCGCAACCCACGCTCCTTTTGGAATTGCATCTTGTTTTGCTTTTAATTTAATTAATTCTTTTTCTTGCTCAATTAAATACTTATTTTGTAGAGCTATGGAGGTATTAAGTTCTTCTAGGCTTTTTCCCCAATCTTTTGTTTCTTTGACTTGTTTACCAATATTGGATTTAACTTCCGCTTCTAATACTATTTTTTCTGACATATTATTTATGTTAAAGTTACTGAGGTTCTTATTTCTGTTATTCTAATAGTAGCTATCCATTCCAGAGTTATCTGTCTTGCACCCGTAACCGATAGCCTGAAATCACTACCTGAAACAGTATTTTCTGTACTCCAACCCGTTGTAGTTCCTGAATCAACAATAGCAGTTTGTGACCTGCTAATACTTAACGTGCCTGCCGCATTTTTTACAACTCCTCTTTCTACCCAAGACTTATAATCACCTACTGCACCGCCTAGACTTGCACCACCAACTCTAACGGCTAAAATTTCAGATTGAAAATAAAAAACGCTGTTTTCAATAGGCTGAAAAAAACTATCTACTGTATTGTTTAAATTGGCTAAAGCAGGAACATCACTAGGAGTTTGAACCCCATAAAGTAAAGTTATATTTTGTCTTTCTCCTAAAATGTCAGCACCATTATTCCCACCTAATACTATTGAATTACGAGTCGTTGAGCCTCCCAAAGTTCCATAAACGAAAGTATTACTAACTCCGTTGGCAATTTGATTTTGACTTCCTATTATGATATTGTTTCTAGATAATCCCCCTACTGAATTGCTGTCACCCATAATATAGGTATTCGTAGTTCCTGTTTGTACCGTATTTCTTGAGCCCTGTACGTTATTATCTTCTTTATTTAAATTAAGGCCTAAATTTGGCGTAAAATTGAAAGCCATACATAAGCCGCTAGACTTATCATAATTATATCCATACGCTTCGCATTGGGTTTGATTTGGAATTAAATCGTTTGTAGTTCCGTCAGTAAAAGACACATCTCCAATCGCTGAAACTGAAAAAGGTCTTATCGGTATATTTCCTATAAATGGTATACTCATAATTAAGGTGCTAAAATAAATTCTACTGTTGCTAACTCATTTGGCTTGTAATTAATTTTATTGACTCTGAATTGTCGGTTCTTGATCATTACGGTGTCATATAGGTTGAATCCTGAAATATCACCCGCTGTTAAATTTACTTTTAAACTCATTATTCTTGTGTCAGGGTGGTATAACTCTTTAAAATAAGGCAACCAATATGTATTGAATAAATTATCTGGAACACTCTGTAATGATGATGGCACTAATTGGCATTCCCCAAAATTAAAATCTACCGTTGTTCCGGGGACTGGTGGTATTGCTGACAAGTGACTAAATTGTAAAAAAGTAGTTGCATTTTCGCTTGTCCCCCCATTTTGAGGAGGTATATAATAAGTCTGAGTTGGCATAGTTACCTTGCCGTTATTATACATAATTCTAGGGCTATTTTCAAAACCTTCAGAAGTTCCATCATCAGGATTGTAAGAATAAATAGCGGGTGTTATTAATTGCCCATATTGAGGCATTAAAGGTTTCACAACGGTTGCTGCAAATGGTTCTGCTTCTATCTCCTTTGTACCATCTAAAATTGTAAATCCTGAAGCATCATATACCTTGCTTCCATATAAATGTCCATTTACTGAATTTTTATAATTTTGAAAAGCGTAATCGTCGTCATCTTCTACGAATTTAAATATTGTTTTTTTATCTAAATCTGTTAAAGGTTTTAATTTTATTTGTGTTAAATCTATTTTATCCGTCCAATCGTGAGCAATACTTCTATCCTTTAAAGATGTACCTGAGGTGTTATTTATAAATACATCAGAATATGGCTCAATTATAATATTACTGGGGTTTGATTTGTCAGGAATAGCTACCAAATTAAACATTGTCATAATACCTTTTAAAAATTCCCATTGTCCCAACTCTCCTCTAAGCGTTTGTAATAGGGTTGTTCCCGTTGTTTGACTTAAAGACGTAGTAAATGTTCCGGGAGCAGGAACAATTTGTTGTGGAATACCAACAACAGAAGGAGGTGGATTTAAATTGGTATATTGAAGCTCCATAGTATCACCCGCTTGCATTGTAAAACTGAATACATTTATATAATTCCAAGACGTAATATCCCCACTTGTTGTAGGATTGTAGTAGTTAGTTATTCCGCCCGAAGTATGCGCCCATTGAACTAATACGTTTGGTTGAGGGTTAAATATTGAAGTGATGAAATTCACATCTACCGTAAATGTATAGTTTTGATTATCATACGGAGCAGTAAAAACTCCCGTTGAACCATCATAACCAAACTCAGTAGTCATTATTATTTGAAATTTGACGTTATGAGGTCCCGCGGTTTGAGAATCAGAACTAAGAAAAGAAGAAGAAGAAGTATTCCATACTTGAGGAGCAGGAGCATCTCCCCAATTAAAATCCATATACAATTTTTTAAAGTCAGCCGTATCAAAAAATGCGCTTGTATATGAAAATGGAAATGGTGATGATACGTGACCTTGATTAAATATTCTATCAATTAAATATTTAACTTGAATAAAAGGTCTGAACACTTGCTCTAAAGATCCTAATTCTGGCATACCATCATAAGGTCCTGAAAGTGGTGGAGCGCCCGGATTATTTGCTACTATCATTTGGTGATCCCAATCCACAAAAGGGTATTTCAAAGTATCGTTATCATTTCTAAATGAACTCGTAAAAACGGGAGGAGCGTTTGCGGGGTTAAGGTAAGTTATTCCAGAACCGGGAGCATCGTTCCAACTAGCTTTTATTTGTATTTTCTCATAATCGTGGTCTAACTCTGTAAAATCTAAATCACTAAACTCTAAATCAGCTAATACATCAGCTAAAGCAACAGCTTCAGAATATAGGTTTATATTGTAACTTGTTTCTCCTTTTTTTTCTGTTATATCAATAAGTCTTAAATATCCTTCAAATAAAGTAAATCCATCTTGCTTTAATAGAGCTTGAGTTCTTACATAAGGATTAAATATTACACCATCGTCTGCTCTAGTTATTTCAAATACATTGTCAAATATTTTATTATTTCTTTTCGTAGCCGGAACTTTAAAAGCTTTTGAATATGATTGTACTTTTTCAGCAGAATTTTTAAAATCATCTATACTTAAAGTAAGTGGTATATTCTCATCTTTATATAAATCTAATATTACCTGCCCATCACTTAAAATATTAGTTGTAAAGCTAGGGGTTTGCCCTTGCTCAAATAATATCAAACTTTCAATATCACAAATATCATTCACTCCCGTTTGTGTATATGCTATTATTAAATGACAAGTAGTGTTAGTAGCCGTAAAAGAAATAGGAGTAATTGCCGCTACATTTGTAACACTATAATTAATAGAAACTTGTGTAGCACCATCATAAACAGCCATAGTCAATTGTCCCGTTGTTGAGTTTGCAAAGTTTAAATTTAACTCATAAACCGTTCCAATATTTAATCCTGTTATTCTTTGATAGACTCCTGTTCCATCAACAGTATTTTCTCCTGGAAGCTTTAAAACTCCCGCAGTTACGAATGGTGATTGTACCCCTCCAGATACTTTAAATCTTTGCCAGACTCCAAAAGCAGGAGTATTTAAAATCCCTATGGCAGGAAAATTAAATGAAGGAAATACCGCTATAGCCCCTGACGCACTAATAAAAAGTTGAGAATCCGAAGCCATATTATTACCCGAACCCATAGCTATTACATTGTACTGGCCGTTATAAGTCTGTGGGAATACTATTAATTGAATACTCATTATATACTTTGGGTTCTTAGAGTCTTAGTTTTTTCTATTTTAAAACTGTATTGTATCAGATTGTCATTTACTTTGGTTTTTCTATTAAATCCTTTAGAGCTTATGGTTACGGGAGTTACATAATTATTTAAAGAAGAAAATAGTTGATCCGTTTGGTAACCTTCTAATAAATAAACTTCAGGGCTGTTAGTCAGTTCCTCAAACATTACATTGAAATCTTCGCTTACAAAATCAGTGTTAATTGTTATTTTCTCAGTTGCATTTACTCTAAAAGTTTTTTGTCCACCTCTGTGACTAGATACTCGGTAGGTAGCTTCATTCCAAGAACCCTCTAGCTGAGTATATGTCGTTCCTTTTGTTTTATATGAGCGTGATGATTTTTGTATGAAAGTATAATAATCCCAAGCACCCCATTGATTAAGCCAACAAAGTCTTATTGGCTCGAAGTCTTTTTGTTGAGGACAATTTACATTTATTTTAAGGGCTTGTAAACTTAAACCTCCCGGAATATCTAAAGCCTCAATTATTATATGTCCACCCTCTAGCTGAGCCGCTGAAGGTATCATTGATACAGCACTCCAATTTTGTAAATTACCCGGAAAACATCCAAGGAATATAATTTGCTTAGGAGCATCTTGTATCCATTGACTATAAGCTCCTGAACCCGTCCCCTTTCCTAGCACAACAGAAACTCCAATTTGAACATTATCACTATCAAAATAAGAAATTTCAAATCTATTAACTTTGGCAGCCGCCGTATTATTTGGTTGGTAAAAAGCTATTGTTCCGTAATCATTATAATTTGCGTATTGCTCCATTGGAGCGTTGGTTAAATATCTTCTAGTATTAAAGCCCGGATTAAATTGTATGGTTTCGTAACCGAAATTATTATTAAATTCATTTATAACATCGGTGTATTTTACATATCCATTAAAGATACTATATTCATCAGAAGGTATTTCAGTACCATCTGACCGTCTTACTACGTCATCATTCTGTTCATTCGCAGCATTGGTAGCTCCTAGAAATTCTACATAAAAATCCAATACCATAAAACTAACGCTATGAGTTGCTAAAGACATCTTATCAATAATATGCATAGGGTAAGTACTTTCATTTACGAAAGTTCCTTTGTATGAGGGTCCTGAAGTCCCAGTGTTATCTGTATGGCATCTATTGTCAGCGGCTACATAGTTCTCAATTACATTTCTTAAATCAAATATTCCAACCCCTGCATTATTTGGGGTAGCCTTAAATGTTCCTACTAAATGAGTGCTAGTTCCAATAACAGGCATTGTATCGTTACTTATATGAACCTCAACACAAAATTTTACTTTTGTTTCCGTTGCTACTGCATCAGCATTTGAAACTGTAAAAATTATTTCTTGCCCTACTGGAAGCTCATTATAAATCGGCTGTTGTACTATTACGGATGCTGCCATATTATTTCTTTGGTTTATGTTTTGTAAAAGTTGTTATATAGGTTCTTATATCTAGACTTAAAGCCTCAAGAACATTCTTTCCTAGATTTTTTTGTCCCTCCCCAAAAGGTTTTGAAAAAAAGCTAAGACTTGGAATCCCTTCTCTTTTTATTTTTTTACTTATTAAGTAAGCAAAAGCTGAAATATATTGTCCGGTATTTTTTGACCTGCCTCTACCGAATCCTTTGGGTTTAATTCCTTTTTTCTTAATCCATTTTGAGAGTATATCAATTGGAGGTCCTTTAGTCTTATAACTATAAGGCGAGGATTCGCTGACGCCATCAAAGTTCGTAAAACTCCTTTTTGTTTTAGTTCCTGAAACTCCTTTATCTAAAAAAGTGCCATAGTCTAACATATAAAATTTAACCGACCACCCGTTAGGGTCTGCGGTAACTTTAAAGTCAATAGATTCACCCAAAGCAGTTGAACCCTTTTTGGATTGTAATTCTTTTTTTGCTTTGTGTACTACACCTCTTGCAAAACTTTTTAAATAATTTTCTAGAGCCGTTGTTTCCATTAGATAGAAGCTGTAAATATTTCAACTCTAGGATCATAACTTACTCCCACTGGTGTTACTTGTATAGAAGCTAGATTTAACATAGTTCCAAAAGTAGGCGCACCAACCTCCCCCAAAGCAACCGCTTCGGCTTGAGATAGTATGTGAGATGTCCCCGGAGTTAGTAAAACAGTATAGCTAGACGTTGTGGTTTGTATTGCTAATTCTATCCACCCTGCCGCATCTAAGTTCGTTACTCGTACATATTTACACCTATCAACATCAATAGCCCCCGCTGAAGTATAAGGACTTGCTGCAAAGGTTGCGATTGTTGTTGTTTGTGAATTTACACAAGTTACCACTCTTTCAAATGTATCTTGTATATCTACTACTGTTAAATTGTTTGCAGAACCTCTTTGAGCTCCATTGATTACGATTGCTTCTGAAATTGTTACTGTTAAATTTGCCATTTTTTAAATTTTTATTTTTATTCTTGGTGGTATTATTGTTATTTCTAGTTTACCTATTTTTATCGTATTTAATCTCTTTAGCATCTCAAACATTAGTATCCCGCTCCTGATGGAGCTGACAACGGAACTGCACAAGCATCAAAGTCATTCATAACTTTTACTCCTATATTAAATACATAGCCGCATAAAAGATTGTCGAACCTTTCTTGGAATGGCTCTAAATTAAATTGATCCTGAGTAAAATACATAGGCTCATTTATATCATTTACTCCGTTTAAAGATTGCTGAATACTATGTCTAAGCATCGCAATAATATCTACAGAAATAGCTGAAGTCTGGTTAAAAACTTCTTGCTCATTATTTTTTTGGTCTAAGAGTTTTGTTAATCCAAGCGTTTGATATAAAGCCCAATTATTTTTTTCTGAAACTAAGTCGCAAATGAAAATCTGAAAGCTATAAAGTAATTCCGAATCTCCAGTCTGTATGGATGTTGGATTTATATGCATTAAAGGGAATAAAGTTTCTTTGCTCATATCAATTTCCCACAAATCCCCCACTGATACAGTAGATATTTGTTCGTGTAGTTCTCCTAAACGACATAAGGTGAATATTACATTGTTATAAGACTTATTTGGTATTGCCATTACTTACTTTATTTTGTGAGTTTAAATCCGTTTCATAAGTTAACCACGTTAAGGCTTCTAATAAATTTAACTCTGTTATTGCTTTCAATTTTGAGATGTCTGCATTTGTGAGTCGGTATAAGACTCCGAACCACGACCATTTGTCTGCAAAGGATTCTGAGGCAATTGCATCTTCATTTCCGTCAGCAGTTGAATCGAAAATAATCGAAAAGTCTTTACAAATATTTTCCCGAAAATGTAAAAAAAAACCAGTGCTGATTGCACTTGTTGTGAACTCATTTTTTTCATCTCCTCGGCTCGCAACTTTATTTCACCATCATAAGATTCAATAGTATAAATCCCGTTTTTTTCCTCTATGATAGGCCTGTAAAGTATAGCCATAATCTCGGGTAAGTTAACTTCAGCATCATTTTTTATCATCGTTTCTAGATCGGCATACTCACCGAGGGTAATAGAATCGAGGTCGGGATGAAAGCCGTATCTTTTCCCTTCTATTTCAATTATTTTTATAAGCTTGTTTTCGGCTTCGCTTTGTAACTTTCCTACTCTACTCATTAAAACCGCTACGTCAGAAAGCTCTAATTTCTTTAATATTTCTTCAGGTATATTAGAAAGCTCTGTTATTATTGCAATAGCTTCTGAGCTTTTGCTTTTGCTTTTGTGTTGTATTAACTTCGTCCAATTAGAAAGCGTTACATCTTTCCAACTTTTAATTAAGTTAAATTCTTTTGTTTTTCCTTCTTTTTTGATTTTTACTTTCATACAATAATATAATATAAAAAATGGTTATTTATTTTTTTGGTTAAAAAAATTTGTTTATATTTGCTTTTCATTGTTTCATTTTAGTTTTAAGAACCCCCTGCCACCCTATTCTAAGTAAAAAGAGGTAGGGGGTTTTTATTGTTTGTCCCCTTATGTTAGCAGAAACTGTATTCACTAGGTTACTGAACAAAATACTTTCCTGCATTTGGATTGTCTAAATGATATATAACATTATATCGGATTCCGTCAATAGCGTGGTTGTAATTGTCAACGTATAATTTTGAGGAACGATCTGAATAAATATAATTATTTAGTTCCTTAGCTATGTTTGTACTTTCTGGGGTTACGATTAAGTCATAATCTTGCATACGAGTTATACCACTTTCAATAGTTCCCTTTTTAACAGGCTTTATATTAACGCCTAAATGCTTTAAGTCTGCTATTAGCCTTGGTTCACTGCTATCAGCTATTATAAGTTTCACCCCTACCTTTTCAATAAGTATAGCGGCTAGGTCGTGACTCTTTAATCCGTTCTTATAAATATGTTCTTTTAAATATATTTTCTTTCTCTTCTTATCGATAGCGATTTCCGTTAAAGAATCCGGGTCAACAGAAAATCCAAAGTCAAGGCCGCACGAAGTTTGTAGCTCGTCCGGGTTGAACTTCCCAAAACTCCAACGATCAAACACAACGCCATCCGCCTTAGAAAGCCACCCCCCAAGTATTTTATGAGTGTACTTCTTAAAGTTGTTGTGCTTTATAGCCTTAATACGCTCTAAGAAGCTCTCAGATAGATTTTCTTTATTATCTTGATACGTGCTATGGATATAGCATATATTGTCTTTAATGCCGTTAAAACCACCCTCAATGCCTTTATCTTGAAAGAACCTATTATATATCCAATGCTCTTTAGTTACGGGATTTAAAATTAGTATGATTCTATTTTGTATATCTTTTTCTCTTATGCTTAAATCGATTGTATCAAATATATCTTCGTCAATAAGTTCTTCGGCCTCATCGAGTACCCAAGTTGAGATGCCTTGGAGTGATTTTAAGCTTGCCGTTTGATTTCCCGCCGAGGTCCTTATCCCCCTGAATAGTATATCGGACTGGTTACTTTTATTTAACACTTCAGATTTATTAATACTAAATACATTTTCAAAACCTAAAAGTCCTATTTTTTCTAAGAACTCGGGTATTATAGACAAATGAGCTGAGGTCATAGTGAATCGCGTAAAGAGTATCCTGATCCCCTTAGTCATCGTGAGCAAAGTAAGAAATACGGTAACTGCGAAAGATTTTCCTGAACCCCTGCCCCCTGTTATAATAAAATAACGAGCGTCCGAATTGAATAAGGGGTTGTATTTTTTACTCAGTATCAGTTTCAATAAATGTTATAACGGGCATATTAATTGCTTTATCTCCCGAGGTTATGTCTATTCTATTTGTTTCATTCATTCCGCAAACGTTCTTTGCTCCGTGTATTACGACTGATGGAACTTTATCTTTTATACATTCATAAAATTTAGACATAACAAAGTCTTTAGCTATTAACTCAACATCATTTACTGCTTGTGCAAATTCAGCATCTTCTTTTAGCCACTTATAGTAGTTAGTTCTTGACAGGTTGCAAGATTTTAAAGCCGTTGTAACTATCCCTAGACTTCCCTCGAGTGCTTTTAACATTTGCTTCTTCGCTATTTGTGTTCTATTTTGTTCCATTTTGTAAATTTCTGAAAGCTTTTAAAGGGTAAAATATTAAACTATTACGATAACCGTCTTTATCAAAAGTTTCTATTGGGGTTACGCCGTGTACGTTTTTCCAAGCGGGGTAAACTAACATAGAATTATTAGAACTGTTCATAGTAGCGTTATAATCCGGTACGTGTAGATCACCCCCTTTAGCTTTGTATTTTTTTGTTACTATAACGTTTACACATCCTTTTAAGTTCCCGTTATCCCTATGAAAAGGAGCTGAAATATTATAATTAGAAATTGAGCTTGTAAATAAATTTCCAAATCTAAATTCTTTAGGAACATTCTCTTCAATACATTTCTTTTGAAATTCAAATTGCTCAGGCATTATTTCCTTTATTTTTTTTTCAGCTTCTAAACAGGCTAATAACATAGCCTTTATAAAAGTCTTCGCGGTCTTTACATTATGTACTGAAGATATACTTGCGTACGGCCTTCTGTTGTGGGGCCTCGGGGGTACTGATCCAATTATTGTAGAATATTGTTGTACGGCGTTCTCTTTGTTTCTTTGCCCGCTACTTCTGCCCATTTCCGATTTGGGTACGTTTTTACTTCTTAATTCTTTATTAGCAATTTCAATATAATCCTTTAGCTTGCCCTCTATATTTTCAATAAAGAATCCTACCGGCTTTCCGTCTTCATAAAATATGCAGTCTTCCGTTATGTTTGGCTCTATAGCCTCACACTTATCACCAATTTTTATATCGTGTTCAACTTGTATTAATTCTACTTTTTTCATTTTATTTATTGTTTTTTCTTAATAATTCTAATAAAAGCAATCCTACGTAGATGCCTTTTTCTCTTAGGTTTTTATATAATTCTGTCGCCTCTTCGTAGTGTTCTATATTAAATGGTATCTGAATAGCTTTCTTAACCCCGCTTTCCATTCCTTCTAAAGTTTCGTCAATATCATTATTATCCAAAATAGAGTAGTCAGGATTTTCCTCCGGCTGCCAAACGTCCATACCCCATTCCCCTAGCTTTGTATTATCCCACTCGTTACCCAACATATCCCAATCCCATTCGCCTGAAGTAACATTATCTTTTATTATTATTGCTTCACAATATTCTAAGTAAGTTTTCGTTTCTCTTTCTTCTTCTACTGCAATTCTATTCATATCATCAGAATCAGCTTGAGTAAACATATCAGTCCATATTTCTTTCTTACCCAAGTCTATTGAAGCCTTTAATCTCATATTCCCACCAAGCACCATCATATCTTTATCAATAATAACAGGTCGCAACTTCATATACCCCGGCATTGTTCTTATACTATTTTTTAATGTCCTAAACTTATCATTCTTAATAATTCTAGGGTTCTTAGGATTCCCTTTTACTTTACTGATTTTAATTTGTTCTTTCATAAGATATAATATAAATTTTTAATTTTTATTTAAAACTCTTCATTTACTCCCCTCTCGCCTACAATTTTTTCTTTAGCTCCATCCCAGAGCTTGTCCCTTCTTTTTTTATTACTTAATGACTCTTCAGTTCTTTTTAACTGCGGAAAGCCTTCTTCGGGTTCGCTATCCATCCACAGCCCGCAATCACAAAGCGCCTGAATCGTTACCCAACTTCCATCCCTTAACCTAATAGTCTGCTTCCCTATCTCTTTAGTTTCCCCACAAGTGCATTTATAAAGTGTCATTTCTTTTTCTTTTATCTTTTTCTAATATCTTAATTAACCCTTCTTGTGTGTGTAATTTTCTTGGCTTCTTTGAATCTCTATACTCTTCAGGATTAAATATAAGTTTAACTTCCCTTATTGAATCGTTCTTATTATATTTAACAACCCACCTAGATTTGTAATGCATCTTTGTTCTTTTTAAGTGTGTTAAATAGTTCATTATCTGTATATTTTTTGTAATTTATTTATTGAATCTCTACAGCTAGAAAGACAGGTACCGCAATTAGTTTTCTCACTATAAGAGGTATTATAAATTGTATTGCATAACTCAATCATTCTTTTTTTAGCCGCTTGATTTTTTGCTCTTCCCGACTTTATGTCTTCCCAAACTTTTAAAACTTCTTCTATTATTTCTTGCGGTAAGTCGTCAGGGGTTTCTATTTCGGACGTTTGTTCCCAGAATTTTTCTGGGCAGCCTTGACTGGAAATTCTAGATTTTATTTTCATAAAACAGAGGCATCTTTTACATTGACCTGTTGGAGAGAAATAATAAACACAACTTTTACAGATAGCTATTCTTTCATTATATACTTCATCAGAAACAAAAAATTTATTCATTTTCTCTTTTTTATAACTCTTCCGGGAGCTGAAAATCCGAACTGCATTTTAAAACTATCATTTTTTATTGGGTCATACATCTTCATTGATTTTCTTTTTAATTATTGATCGAACTTTATCTATTGTATTAAAAATACTGTTTCTGCTTATTCCTGTTTTTTTAGCTATTCCGTCAAGGGTGTTCTTTTTATAATAGTACAATTTAAACATCTCACGATCGTACCAATAAAGTTTTTCGAGTTCTAAATCAATATACTCTAATTTTTCCCATTTAAACTCTTCAACTTCATTCGGAAGGTTTGCAATATCTTTATAATAATTATTAGCACCGCTTGTAGTAGGATCAAAAAGGGTGTTATTAGAAGTATAATTAAAACTATCAATATTCTTATAATATTTGTCATATTTATAATAAAATCTACTATATTTACTGGTTAAAAATCTTTTTAATACTACCGCTCCATACCCTTTTATTCCTTTTATTCCGTCTTTTATATAAATTGATTTAAGAGTTTCAGGATTCATACTAAGGTAGTAAAGCATAAGTTCCTGAACCGCTTCGTTTATTCTTTCTGCGTCGGTGGTTAATCCAAAAGACATTGTTCTAAATTCCTCAGTCAACCCAGATATTTCAATATATATTTTATTCATTGGTTGGCTCTAGTACGTCAAGCTTATTAACGGTGTCTTGAACCATTTGTTCTAGAACCAATCTATAAGAACGTATGATAGCTGAATTACTTTTTGTTTCTAACCCTGCAAAGAATCCATTTGTCATTACTGAAAGATTAATAGGCAATATCATAATCCAGTCATAGAAATTATTTTCTCTTACGCCCTCCCCATATCCGTTATGATATTCAATAATTGTTTCTAGAATATCTAAATAAGAATTGTATTTAGATTTTGTACTCACATCTTTAGCGAACTCTTTACATAAAGAAAGGTAGGCATTGACAGTCAATTTATGATTTTCGTTTGCATAAATAATATCTGTCATACGCCAAAGATATAAAAAAAGTTACTCTATTCCTTTTTCATTTTTTAAGTTTTTAACAATATTCTTGTAATAACTTATCCTTTCCTCATAATCTATTCTAGAAATTTTAATAATTTGTCTAGCTTCTTGTTGTAATTTTTCAGCAGTTCCTTCTCCATATTTAATATTTAAATTAACTGAGAATTTATACTGTTCTCCGAAACGAAAAACATTACAACCGGCACATTGTACTTGACAATTGACTTCTGAGAATCTTGTAGCTAAGAATTTTCTTGACTGAAAATGACCGTTCTGAAGGTACTTAAAAGAATCTAGTTTACCACAAGTAAAGCATTCTGCTACACCAAAATCATTTGAATTTTTTAATCTTATAAAAAGGCTAAACCATTTGTCAAGCTCTTTTTTAAGTTTACTAATTGTTTTCATAGCCTAATTTTTTACGCCAATCTTTTTGGTATTTTCCTTTTCGTAAATTATATTTTTCACCCCTAAGATTTGGGTTTTCTTCTTGGAGTTTTGCTCTAGCTCTTTTTATGCTAGGTGCTGAGGTATATTTTTGTTTACTATATGCTTTAAAAAAATCAGTTACTTTAAATTCAAAAGGATCTATTCCTTGTTTTTCTAATTCCCTAAACCATATATGACAGCATAATTGTTCGTCATTATCTCTTAGCTTAGGTATTAATTCTATTAAATCTTTAACTCTCTCTTTAGTATTCATCAGTTGGGGGGGTTTTATAGGCTTCTATAATACAAAAAATTATAATTATAAGCCATATTATTAATGTAATTTTCATTTTAATAGTTTTAAAGGTTCTTGATAGTACAAAACTTCTTTAGGATTTTCTTTTAATGTTTCTACTTGATAAGTTGC
>TARA_R110000851_G_scaffold131429_9_pt1 | contig 20046 bp, 19 predicted proteins | sample TARA_R110000851 | Tara Oceans TARA_R110000851 (sample SAMEA4397627) | marine metagenome | biome: Polar Biome; feature: [DCM] deep chlorophyll maximum layer (ENVO:01000326); material: water (ENVO:00002006), including particulate matter (ENVO:01000060) such as... | depth 17 m
ATCATTTACAGCATCATTTACCGCATCATTTACCGCATCATTTACAGCGGGATTATTATCTTCATCTTCTCTTCTTTTAAGAGCCTCTTTTTCAAAAACCCAGTTTGTTGCAACTACTAAAGTAATGGCCAATGGGTCAAACACAAATATGAATAGTAATATAAACCAGTTAACAACTTCTGCCATTGGCATACCAGTTAGATTAGATACATAAGTTAATGGTCCTAACTCACCTGAAATTTCAGTGTCATTTCTTTTTTCTAAAATAAGTAATTGGTATTTTTGTAATGAATCAGCGGCAACGGTACGTTTTGCTATCGCAGCAACTTTATTTTCTTCTTCAATATCAATTCTTTTCTGTGAAGCTCTTAACTCAGCAGTTGAGATAGTATTTCTATAACCAGTTTCAGTGTTTCTATCCCTTACTTGAATAGATGTTACCTTAGCATTTGATAATGTTGATATATTTTCTGATATATTTCCTAACTCTTTATCAAATCTAGTCACATCATCTGCATAGAATTGCTTCTTAGTCTCAAGAAACGAGATTTGGTTCTCGTTCACTGCCATTTTCTGAAAAGTTTCCTGATAAGCTGACGACAAGAACCCATAGATACCACCAGATGTGATTAACATTAAGAAGGTTACTCCTATTATGAGGTAAAACCTCATAAATTTATTAGCAGTTTTCCAATATCTTTGTAAAAAACTTGCGGCAACTAACTTACCTAATTCTAACGCTGATGCCATGATAATCACGGCAATCATAGCACCCCTAAATAATTGACCAATACCGTAAACTGAGAAAAATGCGGCACATCCAGCAATAGATAATGCAGCAAATCCTAACACATGTCCAAAATGTAATTTCATAACTATAGTTTTTTTTATAAATATCAGGAATTACTTATTTATTAAATTATGTAATTCTATATTATTATGTCGTAAACGTCTAATGGCTTTTTCTTTTATTTGCCTAATACGCTCTTTGGTTAAATCATACCTATCACCAATGGCCTCTAATGTCATTGGTTCATGATTTTTATTTAATCCAAAGTAACATTCAATTATCCCTCGTTCTTTATTAGTGAGACATTCCATTGTTTTATTTAAAACCCTTTTTAATCTTTTTGTTTCATATTCCAAAACATCTAAAGTATTTATGTCTTCATCAGGTAACATATTACCTAATTCAAAACCAGTGTATTCACCTACCTTAGTACTTAATGAGACACAACTTGTATACTGCTCTTCCATCTCACCAAAATCTTCATCATTCTTTTTATTATATTGAATTATCTTATTAACTATATTAGAAGGTAATCTAATCATTCTGGAATTATCATTTAAACTTTGCATAATAGATTGTTTAATCCAATATACAGCATAGGAAATGAACTTAAAACCTCTTGATGGGTCAAATCGTTTAGCGGCTTTTATAAGGCCTATGTTACCTTCGTTGATTAGGTCAGATAACGGTAGACCTAAGTTTTGGTAATCTTTAGCGACACTAACAACAAACTTAAGGTTAGCGTTTACCAATTCATTAATTGCTGACTCGTCGCCATTGACGATTCTCATAGCAATTTCATCTTCTTCTTCAGAAGATAGCAATTCATGTTTATTTACATCTTTAAAATATTTTGTAATAACATCTGCTTTATCATTTATGTAACTTTTCATTAATCATATTTATAAACTTGCAAGAAAACTAAGAGCTTTCTTTTGATTATTAGTGAGCTTATCAACATCATTAGCTAATAACTCATCCATTAAGTCACTTCTCTGTGACTCACTTAATGAAGATAAATTACCTTCATTATATTCAAAATCTATTTCAGTTTTTGAATTTTTTGTCATACCCGTGGAAACAAAGTCTAAAAATTTTTCCCTTACTTCCATAAATATTTTTTGTTTTTTATTAAAATCCCCGAACATGTACGTATTCACGTCTTCATTATCAATGTGAGTTGAAAATGAAGATGGGTTCATTTCAATAATGAAGAAATTACGCCCACCACCCACGTTTAAAATTTCTTTTATCTTATCAGGGTCTAAATCACATTCAAACGTTGCAATCATTGCAGTACTCTTAGGGCCAGTCAATGATTTCATAGGCTTCATAGCGATTAATCTAATGTCGTCTTCTAAACCAATGATATTTTCCATACCTATTATACAATATTCTCTAATTTTTTTCATATTTCCTCAAATATACTAAATTTATTAAGTAGAAACAAGTGTTAAACCTTTATTGATGATACATTATTAACCTTTTTAATCGTTATTACTTTATCGCCCCAATCCTTCACTAAATCATTATGTGATATAAAGAAAACTATGTCAAACATATCTTTGATTTTACCAAACATTATTTGTAATTTCTCTACATTCTCTGCGGCTACCTTACCTAATACTTCATCAAAAGTAATGAAGTTTGGTTTTGGTAAATGTGAAATTTTCCCTAAAACACATCTCAAAGCTAGACTTGATATCGTCCTTTCTAAACCACTACCAGATTTAAGTAACTTACTTACATCATTTTTTATTATGTGATATTCCACTTCATTTTTATTAGTGATTATCAACTCTATTTCAAAATCACAAATATCATCTAACAACCTTTGTAATTCTGAATTTATTATCGGTAATACAGACCTTAATACTAATTTACTAATTCCCTTTTTACCAATCATCTCTAAATATACCTTGAAAATTTTCTCGACCTCTTCTTCTTTTTTAAGGGCTTTAATCATCTTGGTATTAGTGTCAATCTGTGCTTCATCAGTTTTAATTGCTTGTTCAGTTGTAAATATTTTCTGAGTAATTATTGATTTAGTATTATTCTCAGCAATTATACTAGTTTTTACTGACGATATGTCAGCATCTATTAATATGTTTGTATTAATAGCATCTTTATTAGCTTTATATTTTTTTAAATCAGCTTTTTTAGCTATAAGTTTATTTCTTAAGGAACCAATTTCAACTTCAGTTTTATCCCTTTCTAATTCTAACCTATCTCTTCGGTCAACAGTTTCTTTATTTTCCTTAATTTTAGACATAGAATCCTTGATTTTGGTCAATTTAAGATTCTTACTTTTTATTAATTTTTCAGTTTCCTGAATTTTATCTTCATACTCTTTAATCTTTTGAGTGTTATCAATATCATCTAACGGTCTATTACATGTTTGACATATCTCACTATCCTTTAAATTGTCAATTACCTTACCAAATTGTTTGATGTCACTATTTAATGTACCAACCCCAATTGTTAACGTTCTATCCTCCTTTTCTAACTCATTATATTTATACTCATCATATTGAATATCCTTTATTTTATCAATTTCTATTTGGAAGTTATTAATTTTTTCTTTGTATGTAACACCCTTTTCAGTTACCTTAATAATTTCTTGCTCTAAGACCTCTGGGTTTAATTCCGCTATTTCAACATCAATGTTTAACTTACCACTTAGTAAACGTTCTTTTTCACCATTTAGTCTAGCTATTGAATCTTCAGACTGTTGTAAATTTTCTTTTTGTAATTTAAGATTTTCACCGTTTGAAGTTAAATTTTCTTCTAATGTAGTATTATCATTTAACAATGTTGTTATATCGTAATGATTACCCTTTTTATTTTTGTTAAAGTCAGAGTACATTTTTTTAGCAATCACTTCTTTAGCTTCAACAATTTCAAGTCCAATAAATTTAGTTAGCAACCTACCACTTTCGGTTGGTTTAGCATCAATTAAATCTTCTAAGTTTCTAGCAGTTGCTAATATAGTGATATCAAAATCACTTTCAGTACCAACATTATTTGTTATAATCTCACCAGTTTTTTTAGAGTCTTCTTCATTCATAAGCTCTTCTTCACCATCTGGTAGAATTTTATAATAATTCACCTTATTGGTTATATTCCAACCACCAGTTCTTTTGGCCCGTCTACTCAATAAACGTTCAATAATCATCTCTTGACCCTCAACTTCAATCATTCCTCTAACAGACAAATCATCTTTATCGGTGAATGTGTTGAATACTTGTTCATTCTTATCAGTCTTTGTAGTTTTACCGAATAATAAGAATTTAATAGCATCAACAGTAAAGTTTGTTTTACCACCTTGATTTGGTGGTTCAGAATTAACCACGTTCAAACCATTTAATTTCCCAAACGAGACAAAGTTTTTATCACCGAATGAAAGGAAGTTATCTAAATATAACCACTTCAAAGACCATGACCTATGGCTTTTAATTTCACCTTGTTCTTCTAACGAACCATTAACCTTTCTATCTAAATCAAGTAGTCTTGGGAAATCAACAGTTTTACCGTTTCTCTTAAACCACTCTTTCATCAACTCTACTTGGTAATTAGGGTCTAAGATATTATCAACCCCAGCACCACTAATTTCAATTACTTCACCGTTCTTACCAATTTTAACTGGCCTATAAACAACATCAATATTAGTTTTACTGATACCGTATTTTTTGTGGAAGTAATCTCTTACTTTTAGTTTAGCTTGTCTTGAATAGTTTTCTGGTTTATCATCCCAATATACCTTAACTTTAGCGTACTCTGGAATATTAATTGTATTGTTCATTAATTATTACTTTTCACCGTACATATCATAACCACCACTATTTTTACTATCTTTAAGGTCCCCCTTAAGTTTTTCGACTTGTAATTCATAGTTTGTAACAACTTTGGTTAATCTATCTACTTCTATTTTAGAGTCTTCCAACTCTTTCATTATTTGTTTCTTCGACACTTCCAATTTGGAAATATCTTTATTTAATTCTTCAATGTAATCCTTATAACTTACGTTATGACCATCAACATTTATATTTACACTCTTCTCAACTGGAACTTCGACAATCTTTTCAACTATCCTATCAACTGGAACCTCAACAATCTTTTCAACTATCTTCTCCACTGGTACTTCTTTAATGACTTCTACGGTCTTTTCTATCACTTTAGGTTTGTTGGGTCCCATTCCATATTGAAGTATTGTAAACCCACTCCTAAGTGCCTCATTTAAGGTCTCAGCAATATCAAGTTCATTGAGCTTACAATACTCTTCTATTTCACTATTAAGTTTTTTATCTACCATTATAAATCTTTTCACAAAATTTTAATAATAATTTAGCTTGAATATCATCATCGAGATTTACCTCCATTGTTATATTCTGTAGAATTTCTTTATTAACTTCCACATATTCATTTAACTCAAATAGAAAATCCATAATAAATTCATCAGTTACATTAATATTTGGGTTTAATGTGAGGTATTTTTTTAAAACTGGAAATGAATATATATCTAATTGTTTATTATAAATTTTATTATCCCCAGTATCAGCTAATAATATATTTGCGGTGTTTTCATAAGCATGAGATAATTTAATACCCAATTCCCTAGTTAATCCATCAGTAAACCCTATCGATTTCCATTTAAGGTAAGTTGAGTCTTCTAAGACCACATTATCTAGAATCACATTTTCATCATCAATGTTTATATGGATTCCACCAGCACCACTAGATTTATAATAAGCCACCAAACCTATTTTTCTATCTTTTTTCTTTTTAAATAACCTACTAAATATATTATCACTTGTTTTATTATAATCCTTTTCATCTAATATCTCAAGTAAATCACCTTCATAAAAAGAGTTATATTTATCACTAAAATCTTTAGTTACAATATAATATTGCCCAATTTTTAATTTTCTATCCATTTGTTAATTTTTCAGTTCCGTTATCAATATCTTCCAATGAATTTACCTTGAATTGATAAAAACCATATCTTGTTTCAATATCTTTTTCAAGGTATGTTCTGGATTCCACATCCCATATCAAGTAACCGTGTTTATCAACCGACTCACCAAAGTTTTGTTGAATTAATGACGATGGATATACAATTGGGATTCCTTTATGGTCAAATGATTGGCGTTTATGAATATCTCCTAGTAGGACCATATCACACCCTTCAAAGTGCTCTAATGAAGTACCTTCACTAAATTCATAACCAATGTCAGTGGAAGCACCGACCAATGGTGCGTGATATAAACCAATATAAGTTTTATCATTACCGAATTCCACTCTACCTTCCTCGATATCTGGTCTTTCATTCTCTTCGAATATTGAATAGTTACACCAAACTACATTATCGTCCTGATAACACTTACTTTCTTTATAAAAGTGTATATTGGGATTATCCAATAGATGAATCATTGGTGAAATGCTATCAACTCTATCCTTATTATTTTCTAATAAGTCATGATTACCAGCAACAAGGACCACTGGGGCCACTTTACTCAATTCTCTTAAGAACCAAGTGCTAAGTATTAGTTGTTCATTAGATATCGTAATCTTTTGGTGAACTAAATCACCTACAATTGCAATCCTAACTTCTTCATATTCGAAATCTTTACAGTATTCTTTTAGTTCTTCAATAAATTTTGTAAAGATTTCCTTATATTCTTCATGCATTCTATATGTTCTGATATGAATATCAGCACAATGTAATATTTTTTTAATCATAATTAACAAATGGTTTCATATTAATTAGGATTGGCTCCTTGATTGGTTCGTCTACCGTTGCCGTGCCCACTGAAATTATTGTAATGGTATCATTGAAAGTGGCCATTGTTGATGGGGTAGAAATGTCTCTGTGAGCAACATCCTTTTCAAAGGACTCTACAAAAGCGAATTTTGGATTAGCTGACCCACCATTATCTTCATTGATTATCATGACCTTTTCATAATTAACCAAATTACCTTCTTCCATTAGACTTTTACTCATTCTAATAACACCTTCATCATTTTTGTGTGAACTAGTCACTTTAATGTGTGATATTTTTGTTTTTAAAACTTCTATTTTCATATTTAATTTAACTTATCATTAATTTGACTTATTATTATTAGCGTAGCTAAAAATATCATATCATTTGTTGGTATTTCATTTAACGTATCACTTTCAAAGGTAAAAATATACAACATTAAAAGAAGTAAAAATAACCCTGACCAATTAAACAATTTTTCTAAAATTTGTTTAAGTACTGGGAATATCTGCATAAAATTTTTCATATTTAATCTTTAATTTATCTAAGCCACCAATCAAGGTTATTTTGTCTTTCTTTCTCTTCTTCAGGATTATAACCTTCCAATATCATCACTCTTTTATTTTCAGCCATCTCATCAGTTTTTTTCTTTTCAAGAACTTCCTTGATTCTAGGTAATGGTTCCATCGTTAATACCTTATTTATAAACTTTTTAGATACTCTGATTTCTTTAAATTTACCCAAGCTATTTAAATGAACTATTATACAACCAAATACCTTGATATTTTCATATTTACTACCCTTTAACATATCTAAAATTAACCTAGCATATAATGGCAATTGTATTTTGTAGTGAGCTAACGCTGTATCCATTTCATCCTTGAATGGAGTTAACATTGGGGTTGTATAGTGATGAACTTCAAAGTTTTTTTCCTTATTCGTTTTCCAATCTGTAACTACTAAGCCCAATTCTTTATTTTCATTGAACATTATCCAGACTTTATCAGGTTGACCAGTGTATTTTAACTCATTACTACCTAACACCATTTCAGTATCTAATAATATGGCACCTCTACGATGCATTAATCGTATAAAGTCATGTCCAGCGTCTATCATTGCGTTACCATCTTTGATTTGTGTTTCATCGCACACAAAAATTGGCTCCCGAACTTCTTTATAACTACCATACTGTTTAAGTAGGTCAGTTTCTAATAGATAATGTACTCTAGAACCTTTTGAGTTAGCGTAGTCAGCCTCAGCTCTCCACTGTTTAAGCAACCTATCTTGTTCAACAATATCATTATTTGACATACTAAGGGACATTTCCAAATCAGGAAAATCTACATAGAATTGTTTGATTACCGTGGACACTGATGGGAATTTACTTGTAATTTCACCTCCCTTGGTTTTAATATAATAAGTGTGTGTATCTTCAACAAATGTTAACTCAAGCTCTTTTTGCTTTTCATCAATAATTTGCCTTATTTCAACACCTATTTTTTCTAATTTATCTTTATTAACCATTAACATTAACTATCTTGTTCAAATATACTATTTTTTTATAATAAAAACAACTATTTATATAAAACGGCTTAAAGATGAAATTAACTAATTTATATAATGAAATTTTAGATGAAGATTATCCATCCTCATTCAATATGGAAGAGTTTAAGACTTTGACTAGTTTCAATAAACGAATTAAGTATTGTGAAGATAATTTAAAAAGAATTAGCTCTGGCTCATCTAGGATTGTTTATGCCATAGACAATGAAAAAGTTTTAAAATTAGCTAAAAACAACAAAGGTTTACAGCAAAATGAAGTGGAAATTAGTTATGGTCAATATAGTGACTTAGATGATATTGTTGCTAAGATATTTGATTATGAAAATAATAACCTATGGGTTGAAATGGAGTTGGCTAGGAAAGTTAGTGTTGCTGATTTTAAGCGAATAACTGAGTTTGATTTTAAAATCTATTCAATGGGTATAGCCAATTATGGTAATGAAGTTAATCAACAAAAAAATAAAATGAAATATCCTAAATTAGATAGTGAAATAACCCAATCTATGTGGGATGACGAGTTTGTTAAAAGCATTTTTAGTTTTATTGGTAGTTATGATGTACCAGTTGGTGATTTAACAAGACTTAATTCATATGGAATAGTCAAGAGAGATGGTGAAGATATTATAGTTATTATTGATTATGGGTTAACACATGACATCTATGATTCATATTATTCTTAAATTAAAAAGCAATGAAGTTAACGAAATTATATAATGATATTTTAAAAGAAAGTTTGAGTCTTGACATAATGAAGAATATGGAAAAGAGTGATTATTTTGGTAGTGAATTTGGTCAAGATGTTGAAGCTGCTGGTACTTATGTTTCTCATAAGGATGTTGCTGGTGAAATAAATTACCCAAATTATTTAACTGGTGTTGCTAATTTAAAGAGCCCACTTTATATTGATGTTGATGATGATACATTAATCAAATACAAATATCATTTAGCCGATAAATATAAAGCTAAAGGTAAAGGTTTGACAAAAAAATTAATGAGTCTAGGGTATGATTCAATTGTAACTAGGTTAAAAAATAGGAATGGGGAGTTTGGTGAAATTATACTATTCCCTAATGCTAAATTTATGTTGAGTTAATTATGAAAATGAAATTAAAAAAAATATACGAACAAGTTTTAGGTGAAACCGAAAAGTTAGGTTTTTTAGCCTATCATGGTAGCCCAACTGATTTTAAAAAATTTAGTGATGAATTTGTTGGTGGTGATGAAGCCACAGACCAAGAAGGACCAGGTGTTTACTTCACAACAAATAGAGAAAACGCTGCTGCTTATGGTGGTAATTTATATACAGCTAAGTTAAATGGTAATTTTATCACTGATGAATCTGCTTCAGATAATGCTAATGAAGCTCATATCGAACAATTAATTAGGATGGCTGAAGATTGGCAATCACATGCACAAAATTGGGGAGAAGACCCAGAAAGTGCAATATATTCTTCTATTTCAGATATGTTTGAATATAATGATAATGAAAAGGATGTTTTCTTACAAGTTTGGATTGAATATTATAGGTATGATGCTGTAAATTTTGTTAGAAATATGACTAAATTGGGTTATGATGGAGTTGTTGTGGATAGGACTGATGATAGAGGTATGAATAAACACATTATAGTTTACAACCCTAGTACTATCACATTAACTGATAAAGAAGTTATATCTGAAGAATTAACTTATAGACACGCTGATGGTGAAGGTCCCGAAGACGATGAATATGAAATAGGTATGGTTAAGGAGGACTTAGATTTATCAAGTTTTAGGTTTAATGATGGTAAATTTAATAAAGAAGGTGCTAATACAATTTATTTAGATGATAACCCAATTATAGATTTTGGTGTTGGTCAGATAGGTCAAGTTAAAGTTTGTAATAATGTTTGGGAAAATTCTTTATACTTACAAGGCGGTTTTAATGCTTCAGAACAAAGAAAAGGTTATGGGAGAATGGGTCTTGAATTTATTTTCACAAAACTCCCTAAAATTCAATATCTGATATTACAGTGTCTAGATACCGCAAAACCATTTTGGGTTAAAATGGGAGCTAAAGTTATTTGCCAAAAACCTTATAGTGAAAGAACTAATAAACCTTTATACACTATGGTTATATCTAGAGATAACTTTCTTTAAGCTTTTTAGCCGTTTTAAGGGCCGCAACAATACCTGATGAACCTCTGGTCTGATAAATTAGGGATAAGTCCATACCGTCCTTTAAATAGACACACTTGACCCTATTATAGAGATTTAGTGTGTTAAGTTTTTTATAAACTACTTTAGTATCCTTTTTTTCTTCAGTACCACCATCTAAAACAATCACAACATCTGATTTACATCTTGTTTGTAATGCATGGAATAATTTATCTGAAATGTATTTACCTAAAATTGGAATTGAATTAGGAGTTATAATATGGTCAAAGGCACCTTCAACCAAATATACCGTTGAGTCCCAATTTATTAAATGTTCGTTGAATATTATATTTTGTTTATCGTCGGCATCAACACCAGACTCTGGGTTCATATATTTAGCCTTACTAAATTTATCCCAAGACCTAGCAATATAATAATTTAACTCTCCGTTGATATCAAAAGATGGTATAACAATCCTATCCTTACGTTTACCATCACAAGTGAATCCTATTTGGAACTTTTTAAGAATATCGTCAGTTAAACCTCTATTTTTAACGTATTTATATGCTGTCGTATAATTTGTGTGATATTCTTTTGACTCACTAAATTTCTTAAAACTATCTGGAAATTTAACGGTGATATGTTTCACATCTTCATCATCACCCACATAATTATCAACCTTTGGTGCTACAAGTAAGTAATCCTTAAGATGTTGTTTATTACCGTACCTTCTAATTAAGAATAAAATACTACCATGCATATTGTTTCTCTCCCAACAGGACCAACATTTATACACACCTTTTTTATAGTTGATTGCTAAATTACCTTTACCATCACCATTGAGTTTGCCCTTATCAGAAGAGCACATAGGACAGTCGAAACCCACCTGATGTTTATGGTCATAGTGGGAACGAGGCGTTCCTAAAAAGTTTTCGAGTATGTTTACAATTATAGACATGATGCAAAGATACTGATTTTTTATTAAAAAACAAAATCAGCCTTAAGGCTGATTTTATAAAAAAAATAAAACTATGAAATTAAAATTATTTCCTATCTTTAGCTAACCACAAATCTTCTTTATTCATACAACCTAATACTGCACAGGCCGCATCGGTCATATCGAAGTTTTCTTTTGATAATGTATGATTTCTTGTATACATCCAATTAATTTGTGGATATAAGTCAGCAACCTTTTCCCAAACAATAGTTTTCTTATCAGCTTCCCAATCATAGGCACCGAAAAGAGTTCTTTGGTCCTCATTAATCTTTTTTTTGATTTCCTTTTCTGGGTATTTTACACCTTTTTTGTTATGAGTCCTAATTGCCATTAACTCTGGAAATGCATATGCTCTAGCATCAAATGATGAGATGAAGTCAGGTACAATACCCAATTTTTGGTACACAGACCTAGATATCATCCCATTAAACCTTAATAATGTACCAACCGTATTAACGTTGTTAGACCTTAATAGAGGTTCTTCAATAATAACCTTGGTTATATTTAAATCTTTGTACTTATTCAAGAATTCTGATTCAAAAATATTACATTTTTCAAATAACTCTTGAGTTTTTGTTGGAGGTACTGGCTTAATTTTAGGTGTTACATGAGTAAGTAATGTTAATTCACCCTTATCACCTAAGTTTTTATATAAAGCAATACCAATTGTTTTAGTTGAAATATCCAACCCTAAAACAAATTCACTTTCTTCTTCTTTCATCTCTATGTTTCCATTTATAAAAAGAATATAATTAAAAATTATAAAAAGTAAATATTTTATACTAAAATTTTAACACCTAATGCAACATATTGACTTGCACCAATAATAATGTGTTCATTACTCTTAGCATAAGCTATTACGTTATTGAATGTATCATATAATGCTACCTCACTAACTCTAATTAAATCACCACTAGTGTATGTTGAATTATTTGTACTTGAAAATTCATCTCTTTCAACAATACAAGTAATGTTTTGAGAAACTTCATTTGAAATGTGGTTGTGTGTCACAACTGTTGTAGCACTAGCTGTTACTAAATTATAATTATCTACTATGCTTGGTTCTGTTATTACAATAAAACCTTTATCTAAGTAAACCACACCCACAGCAGTATCTACATTTGTATTTGTTGATGATACAGAAACTGGGTTAAATAATTGTTTATTATTAAGACTGAATGGTTTAGTTGTACCAAAACCAGTCCCCCAACTAAGACTAGGGTTGTTATTTGGTTTTCTAATTGAATCGGAGAATAGAAATGCTATATTATTATTAACAGCTGTACCTAAACTTAATAATTCTTTAACTTGATTATCTACACTTGTTAATGGTGTTAAACTTTTTTCAAATGTAGAGTATAATGTGAATGGAGTACCACCACTTGTTTCTAAATTTACTTTAATTGCTTTACCATCTAAAGTCTCACCGTAAGAACACTTATCTATTGCTATCACCAATACCTTATCTTTATTAAGATTTCTAATTGCAGTATCTAAATAACCCGTAGGGCTACTAATTGATGAATAGTTTAATTTTTCGTTGGTTGTAATTGGTAAACCAAAGCTCTTGAATAAGTTTGCGTATGCATCATTATCCCCATTAGTTCTATCAGTTATAAGCTGAGTTAATGTCGAACCCGTTATAGTAGTTAACCCTAAGTTTTTAGGTGTTATTAATACTGATGATGAACCAGCCGAAACTAATTTCCTAATATCACCTAAACCGTTAACTACTATAGGTGATTTAATATTAACCCCAGAGTATACACCGTTACTAAATAAGAAATCAGTACCGATTTCACCAGCCATTGCTGGCACCTCACCTCTACCTAACGTTAATTCACCAGTATAGTTAGCATCTGAATCACCCAAACTAAATTGTGTGATTATACTACTACTATTGGTTAATAATTGTTGTCTACCAAAAGGTGTTAATTTGGCAGTAATTGTTATCGTATTTGCACTTGCTAAAAATCCCATATCTTAAAAGTCTATTCCTAATTCCAAAATAACTGTTTTACCTGGTGTTAATTCCACTGGTTGACTCAGTTTACTTATTATTATTAATTCCCCATCGCTATCATAAATACCTACTTCACTAACTTTTATATTTGCTGGGTTATCTTGTGGGTTACTACTTCTAGTTACATTTGTTGTTGAACTAAAATCACTAGCGTTAATTGTAACCTTAAATATTGTTTTGAATATTGTCGCACCAATAAAAGCTTCTACGTTACCATAGAAAAATCTTTCATCACCAAATTGTAAAATCTCTGGTGAAGTAATTGGTGCCATACTTAACTTACTAATGAGTGAGTATATTGTAGAACCACTTGTTGTTGTTGCATTTAATTCAAAAATTGTTGGTGATGCCGCATTTGGATTTTGAATCTCAAGCTTTGTTGAATCTACAAAACTAGCTGTTAAAACTGAAGAAGTATAATCAATTTCTTGCCACGCATCACTTAATGGTCTTTCACCATCTGTTATTTGGTATAATACCTTAAATTTATCACCATAGAAACCACCACTTGAACCATTATCCCTAATATATGGAAAAAGTCCAGTATCTTCAACATTAAATTGAATATCTACCGAGGTTGAGCTATTATTGACGTGGCTTACATAATTTTGACATGGTAATGCTTCAGAAATACCTGTACCACTTTCATTATCAATTACATAAGTTGCATAAATAGTTTTACCAGCCCCTAATATACCCGTACCTACACCACTTGATGGATTAACTTGATTTAAGTCCAACCTTGGTAAGGTCCAGTTTCTATTTGATTTATATGACATTGCTGCAATAATTTCGGCATCATCAATTGTCATTATTTTTAATTGTGTATAAACTCTACCCACTTGCTTAGGGGTACCATTTACTAATATAGGGTCCTCAATTAATGGAATATATGTTAACCCATTAGCACCAGTGGATACTGATGTACCAGAAGCAACGAAAGTCATACCCATTTTATCGCCAGTGGTAGAACCACTAAACTTTCTTCTATGATACATTAAATCAGGTAAATGTATTTTTACCGTCTTAGTATCATTATCTATAAAGAAAAATTCACCATATAGGTTTGAAATTGTTTTATTTGAATAATGAATAATAGCAATTGATTTTGAATTGATATTGTCACTAGGAGAGTATAATGAATTAGCTTTTTGACCTAAGAAATTATATGAACCATAATTAATATGATTCTCATATGTACTACCAGTAACACCCATAATATCTTCAGAAAATGGAACGTTCATATTCCATAGTGGAACATCCATTGTTGTAATATCACATGAACTATCAAATGATAATGTTCCAGTATCCCAATAAGCTATTGAATCTGGTTCGTTGTCATAAATATTACCACCTTTGTAGATAATAACGGCATTTATACTTCCAATATTTGGAAGTTCTCTATCAACTGTTACTGTACTACCAACAACATTTTGAACCTTAAACCATAGATGAGGTGCTGGAGTTTCATTTGTAAAGCCTGAGTAACCTGTTTTTACTAATAAAAAATCACCGATAACCGCACCAGAAATAGTTACTGAAGTACCACCAGAAATAGTTATTGAAGTACCTGAAGTCCTTACATAAGACGATGTGTTGGTTGTAAAACCAGTTGCTAAATTACCCGTAAATAAACCTCTTTCATCAGCTTCGTTATTAACAGTTAGTTTAATACACCTAATATCACTACCACCAAATGAGAAATTATTAGTAGTACCACCTTTATTAATGAAATACTTTAAATTTGGTTGTTTATCTTTAGGTCTCAACACAATAGCGGTATCTCCTGTTAAAGTACCATCTTGTATGAAAGCCTCTCTTTTGTAATTTATTTCAGAATCACCAATTGACCAAGAATTAAAGTTTAATTGACCTTTAGCCAATTTCTCTCTACCAGTCTCCGTTAACTTTACACTTGTAAATGGTTGTGTACTTTTAATTATATAACTCATAATGTTTTTATTATATTGTATTTACTTATAAATATGGATAAGTAAACAAATTATTTATTTTATTTTTATAATTGAATCTCAATTGGTATTATATCACTATCCGTTATCGTTTCAATTGTTCCACCACTTAAAACTGGGTAGTTTTTTTGATTTGCTACTTTATAATATGCCGTTGTACCAGTGTATGAAGATAAATCAACATTAACTGTATAGGTACTTTGATTAACAACATAACCAGTCGAAGCCGTGTAAATTATTGTACCAGCTGAGAATGATTCATCGTCAGCAACGTAAGTTGTAAAGACACCATTTGTATTAATTGGTGATGGTGATACAGTCCATAATAAATCAAAATTATCAACAGTGATTACTCCAACATATGTTCCAGATGAATTGTAACTAACTGTAATAATATCAAATGATATTAAATCACCTTCTAATATTATTCTTTTTGGATTTGATATAGATTGGTTATAATCTGCGCCATTTGCTAATGTAATACCATTTAACGTTAGTATCACATCATTAAACTCTACTGGTTCAGTTAAAATGAAAACCTCATATTTAACGGTATCGGTATTAAAATATATAGTTTGACTACCTTCACCATTGGTAACACCAGAAACTATTGGTTTTGGGGCCACTGAGGATTCAGATACCAAACCATTTGGATTACCTCCATTAACATATGCTACTGTTACAATATCCCCTTGCGATAAAGCACCATTAAAATTTATAGCATTATTACCAGTAGTTGTAAAATCCCCTTCAGCGTCTTCAAATAATGTAATACCATTAACAGAAACAATTGGGTTACCAATCCAAGTAGATGAAATTGTCACACCTGAAGTACCACTAACCTCTATGATATAAGATTCTACTCTAAGTGCACCCAACGCAGTACCAGAGTCTGGGGTTAAACCAAATATTGGTTTAATAGCAGACCTTATTGCTGCAAAATAATAATCAAATTGTTCTTCATACAAACCATATTGGTCACCAATCAACCTAAAAGTTGTTTCTCTACCACCCAACTTACCTAAAATATTCGTACATATTTCAAAATCAAAAGTCCCTTTAATCAAATATTGACCATCAAGAACTAAATCAGTAACTAATATTGAATCAGTAAACGCACTAGTACCACTAAAAGTAGACCATTCTATTGGACCTGAATTGAATAATTCGGGTGATGTGAATGTATTGGCAGTTGGGTTATATTTATATATCCTATATTCAAATGTTGTATCAATTTCTATAAAATTTTCAACATTCCCAGTAAATGAAAAAGTTAAGTCTAATGTAGTAGCACTACTTATAACATGAACTTCATCATCTGTTACAGTTGTACCCGTCTTAATTTTATCAGCACCAGTCATGGTAAATGTAGGTTTATTAAATTCACATAAATCTGAACTTGTTGTTACATTCACAATATCTTTATTCCTAATACAACTATGTTGACTCTGTATGTAAATTCTATTTTGATACCTCATTTAGTATGATAAATTTAATTCTATGGTTGATGAGCAATTAGTTGGTCCGATTAGACTTGGGGTTACAGAACAAAACTCAGCATCAATTACAGCTGAAAAATTTTGAGTAAAACCTTCTATAGCGGATAGTAAGAAATAATCTTCTAACCCCACTTCACCTATAACTGATTTAATTAGTATTATATCTCCCTTATAATCAGCACCGCCATTATCAGTAAAATATGATATTATACTACCGTCTATCTTTTTTAATAAAATTGGCATAACACTTTAATTTATTAATAAATAGTTAGTAATTAAAATACTTGTAGAACCAATCGTAATTTTCTTTAATTCTTTGACTAACAAGTGGTGTTAATATTTCATCAAAATCAGGTTTGATGGACTTAATTTCTTTTTTTATTGTGTGGTCACCATAAGGACCGTAGACTGAATCATCCTCTTGAGTTATTTGTTCAACATCATTAAAATTGTGTTTGAATGGCTCAACTCCTAGATAATTATAAATCTTATCGATTTCTTTTTGTGGATTTTGGGTAAAATCTTCAAATTTAATAAATAAAATATTTTTATCAAAACCTCGATTTATCATTTCAGCCAACCTACTTACCGCTATACCCACTGGTAAACCACTAGCCCAAGTATTTACTCTTTTATCTATTGTCGTATTTTCGCCATTTGTCCAATTAACCATATTTTTACTGGCTTCTGGGTTTTTTCTAAAGTTCTTTTCCATTGATGAAAAAATTGACCTTAAATCCCTAACCATACATATAATTTTTGGTTGTTCAATAAATGTTGAAAGGAAATCATAATGAATTCCCCAACCCCTACTTTTATCTAATATAAAAGGTGCGTCAGTAATAGCATTATAATAACCATTTAAACCGTTCTTACAGAACGATAACCAAGCTTTCTTCATCGTATCACTATCTTGAGCTTTAAACTCAGGAGAGTTGCTGTATTGACTTCTAGCTGAAAATAATAATTCTAATGTACCTGACGTTGGTGTTACATAAAAATCTGGGTTTTGACCCATTACATTTTGTAGTAATGTGCTACCAGCTCTTGGTAATGATGATTGAAAGAATATTTCTTTTTTCATATCTTTTTTATTAAAAATAAAGAAAAATATAAAAATGTAAAGGTAAAATATTTTTTACTAAAGTTTATATTTTACCTTTTTATTGTTTATCACATTTAACCTATTAACCAGTTAGTACCATTGTAGAATACTGGAACTGCATTAGTATTTCCACCAGTTACTATTGCCCCAAAGTTACCTGAAGCTGCAACGGTACTATCCGTTACAAAAGCTCTATCACCTACAACACCAGCTGGTAATGCACCTACTGTTGTAACAACCCCACCAGCATAAGTAACGTCAGCGTACTCTTTTGTAATTAATACCTTTGTATCAGCTGAATTTATAATAGCATTTGTCATACTTGGAGCTAATACATCACCATACTTCAATATAGTTAATGCATTACTTCTACCACTAAAACTAGTACCATTACCAATGTTGAATACTCTATCACTACCAACCCAAGTAGTTGGATTACCCGTATTACCAGTCGTTGAAAATAAACCTAAGCTAGTTTCACCATATGATTTAGCAATATTTTCTCTACCAAAAGCAGTTGATAATTCACCACTAGCAGTTGTATTAAGACCCCAAGTAGTTGAAAATTGACCCGTTGCGAATGTATTACTACCAAAAGCAGTTGAATTGATACCATTAGCTGTTGTAAGATTACCAAATGCAGTTGAATATTGGGCACTTGCAACTCCTTTAGAGCCCCAAGCAGTTGAATTGATACCACTAGCTGTTGTAAGACCACCAAACGCAGTTCCTAAAATACCATTAGCTGTGGTACCAGAACCCCACGCAGTTGCTGTTGCACCACTTGCAGTTGTATTAAGACCCCAAGCAGTTGACCTATTACCACTAGCTACCGTAGAACTACCAAAAGCAGTTGAAGCGTAACCAGATGCGGTTGAATTGATACCATTAGCAGTTGACCTACTACCACTAGCTGTTGAACCAAGACCCCAAGCAGTGGATTCACTACCACTAGCAGTTGCATTTCGTCCAAATGCAGTTGCATTAAAGGTATTACCACTGGCAATTGTATTTTGACCCCAAGCTGTTGAATAATAACCTGAAGCGGTTGTACCTATACCCCAAGCAGTTGACCAATCTTCACTAGCATTTGTATTTTGACCAAATGCAGTTGAATATCTACTATTAGCAGTTGTATTTAAACCCCAAGTCATTGCATATTGACCCGTTGCACCTCTTGTGCTTGAAGCACTATTTGAGAATGATAAATCATTTGCGTTAGCTCCTACTGGACCATAATTGACTTCTATCCTACCTGATTTGATTATACCTGATGTATTACCAGTTGGTGAGAATACCAATGCACCACCACCAGCATAATTTGCATCACCATACTCTTTAGTAATTAATACCCTTGTGTTAGCACTAGCAATCAAAGCATTTGTCATACTAGGTGCCACCACATCACCATACTTTAATATGGTTAATGCATTACTTCTATTAACAATAGCCCCATAATTAGATGAAGTACCATTACCAATGTTGAATAACCTATCAGAACCAACCCAAGTAGTTGAGTTACCCGTATTACCAGTAGTTGAATATGCACCAAATACCGTTTCAAGATATGATGGGGAAATGTTTTCTCTACCAAATGCAGTTGAATATGCACCACTAGCAGTTGTATTAAGACCCCAAGTAGTTGAATATGCACCACTTGAGCGTGTATTTTGACCAAAAGCGGTTGCACCATCACCAGTTGCAAATACACCTCTACCAAATGCAGTTGAATAACGTGCACTAGCAGTTGAGAATCTACCAAATGCCGTTGCATAGTTAGAACTAGCGGTATTACTCCTACCCCAAGCAGTACTAGCTGTACCACTAGCAGTTGTATATGCACCACTAGCAGTTGAATAAAAAGCACTCGCTGTCGTTTTATAATTACTCGCAGTTGAATAATAACCACTAGCAGTTGTCTCTTTACCAAATGCAGTCGCTAATAAACCAGTTGCACCTAGTGTGGTTGAAGGGGTAGGTGAGAATGATAAATCCACTGCGTTAGTTCCTACTGGACCATAATTGACTTCATTTCTACCTGATTTGATTATACCTGATGTATTACCAGTTGGTGAGAATACCAATGCACCACCATAATTTGCATCACCATACTCTTTAGTTACTAAAGATTTAACATTAGTATCTATTAATGCTGGTGTTAAAGAAGGAGCTATAACTCTACCGTTTTGATACACAAGAAAAGCATC
>TARA_R110000851_G_scaffold182721_1_pt1 | contig 19964 bp, 25 predicted proteins | sample TARA_R110000851 | Tara Oceans TARA_R110000851 (sample SAMEA4397627) | marine metagenome | biome: Polar Biome; feature: [DCM] deep chlorophyll maximum layer (ENVO:01000326); material: water (ENVO:00002006), including particulate matter (ENVO:01000060) such as... | depth 17 m
GTTAGCGGGAGCGGACTATCGACCGCTCAATCCAATCAGCTTGATGAGCTTTGGACATTACAGGGTCTCGACGCGTCGAACCCGTTGACGGTTACACCCACATCAAGGGTAGCGGGAGATATCGACCAGGATATCACTGGAGATGGGCTATCGAATAGCACGGTGACAAGAACATGATAAGCCCCATCAGTGTAGCATCGGGTGGTTTATTGGGCGGTGGTAGCGCCATCACCTTGGCAAGCCGTGGATGGATCAGTACACTGGTATTGCAAGCCGAGTCTTACGGCGGTGATGCACGATTTAATCAAATAAGCACACAAAGAATACTGGAAGATGATAAGATTATCATGAAAGTAATAATGGAATTTATGGATAGGATTGCCAATGTCGTTAGCTGATTGCCTCAAGAAGCTTAAATTGCCAGATGAAATGGCCGCGGAAATAACTACGCTTGGTGTTGATAAATACCAGGCCGGCCTTATCGAGGATCTTGATAGCTTGCGCGCGCAATTGACTGAGCAGGGCTTTGATGTGCCTGCGCCTGAGGTTCCTGCGCGCCCGACGACGAGAGAATTGTTTCAGAGTTTCGAGTCGCCAGAACTTGTGGCCCGCCACAATCTTAGCGCTAGGAACCTTATCCATGCAGATAAAATGGGTGGCATAGCTGTCCCAAGCCTGGCAATCAATAAAGCATCCGAGCCCTTTGGAAGCTTCGGAGATATAACCTTGCTTGGCAACAAGGGTTTGGTTGACCCTAAAGCAAGCAAGAAAAATCAAGTTTTCGCTGCTGATATATATTCACCAAGATACCCAACAGTCAGGTATAACCTGAACAACAAATCTTTCAACCATGCCATTAAGGTGGTGAACGAAGCTATCGGTCAAGACGGCGGGTATTTTTCAGGCGATGTTTATGGGCTGGCCAATAATATAGAGGGCCAGGGCATACCGGCCATATTGGGCAGTCACGCTGTTCAATACGCATACCTGAAGGAAACCGGAGCCGCGCCAAAGATCCCGTACAGGAAGAGAAAAAAGACTTTGGTGCAAGAGTTTGCTGGTTTTAAAAAGTTTGCAAACAAGGATGCGCATGACCTGAAGACGAGCCCGGAATTTCAAGACGCGGCTCTTGCGTACATCAAGGAAAAGTATGCGTCTGATGACCATTATAAATTGTTCATGGAGGAGGATGGGTCCGTTAATGGCAACATACTGCGTGAGTATGCTCGTAATGTTTCGAATGACAGGGGAGGCCGTGAAAAACAGATTGATGGATTTAGGCTCACCACGAGCATAATGAAGAAGATCGACAAGGCTGATGGGTTTGAAGCCTGGGTAAAAGATTTATTCCACGGCGCCATAGCTGACGAGCGTATCTTTGATGGGTTTACTCCATCTGGTAATAGAAGATACCTTCCTCATAACATGCAAACCGTTGTTAGAATTTTGACGAAAAAAGTGCAAGATGGCGAGGGCTTTAATTACGGCCTGCCAAGTGTTCGCTCAACAGTGGCAAAGAAATTCAAATCAATCCAGGACATCAAGAATAATGATGACTTATTGGTGAGTGATGAGAAATTTGAGGAGGTTAAGAAGGAATATGAAAATGACTTCTCAAGCCTTATGGATGAGCTTCAGCAATATAGCTCGTACGATGGGTATGGCTTCGGTGATGTGTTCAGCGAGCATCTGAAAGAAATTGCCGAGCGCGGTAATGTTAAAGCAACTCTTGACGAGTATTACAGCAATGTTCCTGATGATGTTGTGATTAAGGTTGGCGACTTTATGAAGAAATTGGAGAGTATGCCCACCGAATATTTCGAGGCAAAAATTCAAAGGAATGTTGAGATTAGTGAGTTTTCTGGTGCTATTATGCCTGCTGGTAAAGAATATAATGAAGCCGCTGCTGTGCTTAAAAAGCATGGGGTGAAAGTCCGCCGATTTAAGAATAATGATGCGGAATCCAAACAAGGTGCTATTGAGAAGTTTAGTGATACGTTTTTCCAACAAAACCGCGCATCAATACAATTCGCCCCCAGCGGGATCAAGATCAATCTCGGCATGGGTTCTGATAGATCGAGCTTCCTGCATGAGAGTGGACATTTATTCCTTGAGCAATTACGCCAAGATCAACAGGACTTTGGGGTTCAATCTCCTGAGCTTGTGGATGATTGGAATACCGTCAATAAGTGGTGGGCCAAGAATGCTGATTCATTAAAACAAGAAGCTATTAACCAGGCGAGTAAAGCCAATGACACCGATGCCGTTACTGAGCTTGCGGCCATGTCTGCTAAAAAAGTGAAAGACTTTGTGGTCACTGGCAACTTAGAACGTAGCCAGGACGCCCAAGGATACCTCAGCATAGCGATGCATGAACAATGGGCGCGTGGGGTTGAAGATTACTTCCGCACCGGCCAGGCGCCTTCTGTGGCCCTTCAGGACGCATTCAATCGTTTCCGCGCTTGGATGGTGTCGATCTATAAGAAAGCCACGGGCAAGGGTGGGCTGGATATCCAGTTCTCCCCTGATGTCAAGGCTGTGATGGATCGTTTGTTGGCGACCGACGATGAGATTAATATCATGGCTTCGCAATATGATATGAAGGCAATGTTTGGGTCCGCTGAGGAAATAGGCATGACCCCTGGACAATTCAAAAACTACCAGCGTGAAGTTGCCCGCTCCGTCGAGGAGGGCAAGACGCGCCAACTAAAAAAGCATATCAATGAGATCGAGCGTGAGCGTCAACAATGGTGGAAAGACGAGCGAGAGGGCATAAAAACTCAAATCGAAAAAGAGGTGCATGAGCGCAAGGAGTACAAATTAATGTACGCCCTGGCGAACGGAACACACCCTGATGGGACGCCGCTTGAAAGCCGCCGCAATCGCATGGACCGTAAAGCTATAGATTTGATCATGGAGAACAATGATAGCGCCAAGAGATTACCTAGGGTCCAGGGAAAGACCTTGTACGCAACAGCCAGCAAGGAGGGCAGCGCCCACCCCGATATTATAGCTTCGTCGTATGGGTATCCAGGATCTCGTGAAATGCTGAAGGAGCTCATGAACGTCCCGCCCATGAAGGATATTATTAATTCCGAGGCCGACGCTGAGATGAAAAAAAGGCATGGAGATATTACAATTCCTGAGCAGGCTGAGGCTGAGGCTATAGAATCCATCCACGGTGATAAGCGTGGTGATGTTCTTGTCGCTGAGGTAAACGCTTTGCGCGAGGGGCAGGAGAAAATGAAATCGTCTTTCGTGCGCCAATGGGCGAAAGAGCAAATCGGAAAACAGAAGGTAGACAACATTAAGCCGTCCAAGTTTTTGGCGGCGGAGAAGCGTTACTCCAAGTTGGCGGCTAAAGAATTTAAGGCCGGCAACATGCTCGAAGCCCATCGCGCGAAGTTCCGCCAGATGATGAATCATTATATGGCCAAGGAGTCGTATAAGGTCCGTGCTGAGATGGAGAAGTCCCGCAACTATATGCGTAAGTTTAACAAGAAGAAGGCGATGTTTAAGTCTCTCGACGCAGATTATGTCGATCGTATCAAAGAGATATTGGGCAGTTATCAACTTGGGCCGCGGCTGTCTGACAAAAAGCGCAGGCAAATATCCTCCGACGCCTTCGTCAAGTGGATGGAAGAGCAGGCCGAAAACGACGGCGCGATATTCAATGTCCCTCAAGAGATTTTGGACGCAGATGAGAAGACGCACTATCGGGACCTCACCCTTGATGAGTTCCGGACGTTGACGGATTCTATTAAAAATATAGAGGCCCAGGGCCGCCTGAAGAAGAAGGCGCTGATCGCCGGTGAGTTAGTTGATATCCAGCAAATGGAAACCGATATCATGGCTCGTCTTGATAATTTGCCCGTTAAGGCCGTTGAGGCCGCCAAGGCGATCAGGCAGGACCCATCGTTCAAGGATAAGGCCACCGAGCGCTTCCATTCTTTCGACGCGTCGTTGCGCAAGGTCGAGTTTTTGCTTGAGTTTATGGACGGGGAAGCGAGCGGCCCTGCTCAAAAGGCATTCTTCCAGCCTGTCGCTGACGCGGAAGCGCAAAAGAATGATATGGTGCGCGCTATTAATCAGGTGTTCATGGATAAGCTTGCCGCTCTCCCTAAGGATATCCGCAAGAGGTTGGGCCGCGACGAGTTTATTCCCTCCCTGGGCCGCGAAATGAACCGCGGTAATTTAATTATGTTGGCTTTGAATATTGGTAACGACTCCAACTTGGATAAAACCATACGCGGTTCCGAGCAAGAGGGCGCGGCATGGACCGAGGAAAATATCACTGAGGCCCTTGACGTTCTGACCAAAGAAGAGTGGGATTTTGTGCAGGCTGTGTGGGATTCTTTCGATGATATATACCCACAAGTCCAGGAGATTTATCGCAGAGAGAATGGTGTGTCTCCTGAAAAAATTGAGCCGAAGAAAATAGAAACCAAGCACGGCGATTACACGGGCCGATATTTCCCGATGATGTATGACCCACGGAGATCCGCGATGTCCCGCGATCTTGAGGGTAAGTCCGCCCTGGAGGCTATGCAAAGCCAAACAGTCAAGGCCGGGGTGTTCTCTGGTATGACCAAGGCTCGTACAAATTTTGCGGCACCGGTGTTGCTTGATATCGCCGCCGTTCCCAACCATGTGCGGCGCATGGCCCATTATGTTTCTCATTATGAAACTGTTCGTTTGACTAGAAAATTACTGTCACGCAAAACATTATCAACAGCCATCACTGAAAAGCTTGGCGAGAATTATTATCGTGAGTTGAAGGCTTGGGTTGGTGATGTAGCCGCCGACGGCCAAACTGATAAGGTCCTTAATTTTTGGGATAAGGCCGTAGAGGCGATGCGCACGAATGTGACTATCGCGATTATGGGGCTTTCGTACACCACCGGAGCTTCCCAGCTCCTTGGTTGGGCCCAGTCTATCGACGCCCTGGCTCGCCAAGAGGACGGGTCTTATACCCCGCAAAAAAGCGGCATAGATATGGCTTATGGATTGATGAGGACGGCGACGGAGAAAGGCCTTGTGGACCACGTTAAGGAGGTGTCTGGGGAGATGCGCCACCGCATAGACAATATGGATAGGGATGTATCTCATGCAATGAGAAAGCTCGCGGGGGAAAAGGGCGTCTGGAAAAAAGCTCAAAGAGCGACATTAATGCATATCGCTTATATTCAGTTTTATATGGTTGATCTGCCCGCTTGGTTGGCAGCGCAGGATAAAGCCCTTAAGGAGGGGAAGAGTGAATCTGAGGCGATCAATGCCGCCGATAGCCTTGTCCGAAAAACCCAAACAGCGGGTGGCACGAAAGATTTGGCAAACATCCAAAGGCAGCGCGGTTTAATGAATGCCTTCACTATGTTTTATTCGTTCTTTAATTTGCTTTACAATGTCCAAGCCAGAGCTTTTGGGGATACTGACTTTAAGAAACCCAAGGATGTTGGTGTGTTCGCGGCGCGTGCGGCGGTTGTTTTGATTATACCAACGGCCCTTGAGGCTATGATGCGCGGGGAAAAACCGGACGATGAAGAGAGTTATATAAAGTGGCTGGCCATTAAGTCCATGTTATACAGCGCAACTTCTGTCGCGTTTGTGCGTGACCTCACGGGGATCGCGGAGGGGTTTGGTTATAGCCCAACACCGCTCGACAGTATTCCTAAAGAGATGGCTAAGGCGATCAGAGAGGTCGCCCAAGCATACGACGATGGCGAGATGACGAAAGAGGCTGCGGTGAAGGCGATGTCCGCTGCCGGTTTCGCTTTCGGGTTCCCTGTTTTACAGCCGAAAAGACTTGTCGACGCCCTTGAAAAATGGGACCAAGATGGAACTATGCCTGATTTGGTCGAGTTCTTGCGCGGCCCTGATGATGATTAGGCGGATAGGCCACTGGCGCTGTCGGATAATAGATGGTATAAATATAATGTTAAAATAAGGATAGAAAATGACTCTTTCAAGTGTACCAGCAAAAGAGATTAAAAACGGAAACGACGCAACGACGGTCTTTTCTTTCACTTTTGTTATTAATTCCGCGGCCGATATGGTTGTGACGCACACAGATGCTCTGGGTGTGGAAACAATTGTGACGGAGGGGACCGGCACAAACAACTACAGCATATCTGTGGCGGCTTACCCAGGTAACGGTTCAGTTTCTTATCCGGCCGCCCTTGGCACTGAGCTGGAAACGGGGGCGAAACTAACTCTCGCTCGTGTTGTCGACCTCGATCAGGAAACTGACCTGCAAAACCAAGCCCAATATAAGCCGGAAACGGTAGAGGCCGCGTTCGATTATTCAAGAATGGTGGATTTGCAACAGCAAGACCAAATAGATAGATCAATCAAGGCGCCGATATCCGATAACTCTGGGGCTGATTATACCTTACCCGCCCCGGTTGCTAATGCGAGCTTGGGCGCGTGGAACGCTACTGGAGACGCCATCGTGGCGGGGCCGACTGTTTCAGAGATATCTGGCGCAGGAGCTTCTGCTGTTGAAGCCGCAGCATCCGCGGCCGCGGCATTGATCAGCCAGGATGCCGTCGCTGCGGATCTTGTATTGACAAACGCCGATGTTGTTTCAACAGCCAGTAATCTCGCCGCTTCTCAGGCTGTTCTTGATAGCGCCTTCTTCCGCGATACAAAGCCGCTGACAAACGCTGACTCGCCCTACGCGCTGCTTGCTACAGATAGCGGTTTATTCTTCTCGGTTGACACCTCTGCCGGCGATGTTGTTGTAGATTTGGCCGCGATATCCACACTGACTTTACCATTCAACATTAGGGTTAAGAAAGAAACTGGTGACGGCAATGTTGTGACCATAAACTGCGCAGGCACCGACACCTTCGGGGATGGCCTGACAGTAAAAACCGTTTCGTCGGTGGGTGGTCTTGACCTTATAGGAGAGGACGACACGGCTCCAGACCAATGGAAGACTGCCAGCTTCGGTGCAGCAATCGGGCAAATGGTTGTCGATGGGTTCTCCGAGGGCGCTGGGTTTACTGCCGGCACGAGCACCACATTAGCATTGAGCCAAGCGGCGGGCAGTGAGAATAACGGCGTGCTCACCTTTGATGGCCTAACGATCCACCATGATGATTACAGCATCGTCGACACAACGCTGACATACACTGGCGACGCGACAATACCCTTAGGGACACTGAAGGCGGAGTTCAGGTATGGTGCAACAACACCCATAGGAACACCAGCGGACAACACAGTGACCACTGCGAAAATAAGCAGTGGTGCGGCCACGGACGGGCAAATCCTCACAGCTGACGGTATTGGCGGCGTCTCATACGAGACGCTATCAAGCCTCGGCAGGATTATTAATATCCAAGGTTTCGCTGCGAGCGGAACATACACCAGAAGCGCAGGCGTCACCAAGGCTCTCGTTATTATGGTGGGAGCCACTGGTGGAGGGAGCGCGAGTAGCTCCAACAACGGCACCGCAGGGGGGAACACAGCTCTGGGCGCTCTCCTGTCCTGCCTCGGAGGCTTGGGCGGCACTCTAAAGACTATCGACAGCTCAATGACACCCGCAGCAACCGGCGTGCCCACAGGAGCCTTGGCTGAGATAGGTAAAAAAGCCGGAGGCGCAGGCGCTTCTGGGTACGATGGTGGTGGCCAATGGCGCTTAGCCCAAGCTGGCGGCGGTGCTCCCACAATTGTCGCTTACGTTACGGTTGGTGCAACAGAAACTGTAACCATCGGCGCAGCCGGATCTGGTGGCGCTGCTGGCTTTGAAGCTGGCGAAGACGGCGAAGCTGGTAGTATTTTAATTATAGAATTGGCATAGGAGACATCATGACAACAAAACTCACACCAGCGCAGGCGGTAGTCGCCAGCCAAGCAGAGGCCGAGGCGGGCATAGCGACCAACGGGTTTATGACGCCGCTTGCCACCAGTCAAGCTATAGCCAGCCAAGGTACACTTATTACGGATAGGTTTGTTAGCGCCGAGCTGGACATAGCATACGGCTCCGCAGCCCCAGCAACTATAGCGCACGGCTTTGGGGCCGTCCCATTTGAAGCTTTTGTTCACTTTATTTGCAAAACCGCTGAATTTGGATATTCTGTAGGGGACGTGATCCTGTTTCATACAAGTTACGATAGTTCAACAACAGGCCGTTCTTGGCTTCCCTCTGTAGTGGCTGATGCGACCAACTTGTACATAAGTAACCCGCGTACAGGAATCGTGGCCCCCAACAAAACGACGGGCGGCCTTGAGGTTCTGGTAGCGGCGAATTGGAAGTATTTGCTGAAAGCGCGTAAATAACAGAAAGATACTATAATGGAATACTTGGTATTATTTATAGCACTGTATGCATGGTTCGGGTTCTGGTCTGCCCAAGCTGGGGCGTCGTTTCCAAGGAAGTACGTTTCTTGGCAGGATCGATGGTCATTCGGTAGCGAAATCCCGGAGGCAATAACCGCCTCAACGATCGCCACGATCGCGGTTTTTGCTTGGGGTTTCTCTTTATTTTGGGGCGTTGTCTTTTGGCCCGTGTTCGTCGTCATAGCATATGCCGGCAAGCAAAGTGCGACCTGGGCCTATTTGAGGTGGGAGGGTTACATCAAGGACGTCGTGGGGCGGAACAGCACCACGAGAAAAGCAAACAATTGGATAGCTGGACTGTTCGGTTGGCGGCTTGGCGATGAAGGCTATTCATGGGTTTGGGCCTTCACAAAGGGCTTTATCACCACGGCTCCGGTCTTGTTCTTGGGGGCCATATTCCAACCACTAGGTCGTGAGGCCGCAAGCCACGCCGAGGGTCGCCTAAAGGGGGACCCGAATTTCTACATGGAGTTTTTCGGTGATGGTTTCGGGTATGCAGCGGCGTGCACAACATTTGTTATAGTTTTAAATTTATTAGGGAATTAAATATGTCAGAAATAGATCCTGAATTAAGGGACAAGATAATCGAAACCCATACCATGATGCAGGTGGTTGTTAAGGATGCTGACGAGCATAAGCGTGTTACCAACGCTCGCCTGAGAGAGGCGAACAAGAAGCTCGATGATCACCGCAAAGAGGTGGAGACAACATTTGCCTTACACCGCTTTGATATAGACCAGGGGAAGTCGTTCCGTGTTCAGGTCGTGACATACGCCTCGATTGCCGCCGGATCGATAGCGTTCTTTAGCGACCCGGTTGTTGGCGGAATTAAAAGATTGTTTGGGGTTTAATATGAGCTGGTTTAATCAGAAACAAAATAAAGCTAAAAATACAGGCTTGGCTGTCGTCGTCGCGGCGGCTATGGGTGGTGGGTTCCAGTTTGGATCCAGATCAGATACGAACCTTCAAACGCTATGCACTGCCACACAGCAACTCGCTCAATGCATGATAGAGCAAACGACTGTGGATTTCACAGTGATAGAAGGGTATCGCTCTCAGGAGCGCCAGAATAAGCTTTACGCTAAGGGGCGAACCGAGGCCGGCAATAAGGTTACATGGACATTAAACTCTCGCCATACTAGCGCGCGAGCCTTCGATATCGTGGCCCTCAAGGAGAGTGGGGAGCAAAGCTGGGACCCTAAGTATTATAAGGAGGTAAACAAGGCGGCCGAAAAATGCTCTAGCCTAACTGGCATAGGGTACACGTGGGGCGGCACATTTAGTGGTCGCGACTGGGGGCACTTTGAAACCAAGCAGTGCGTCGTTAAGGCGACAGAAGCGGATACTTAATGATTAAAATTTTGCTGGGAATAATTGTAGCCTTGGTCGTCTCGTTTGGTTTGCTCACTTGGTACACCGGGAATTTGTATGAAAGTTACATCACCGAAAAAAACAACAACATATCGCTTGAGATGGTGAAGCTTGAGCTGGAAAAAAAACTGGAGAAATCAAATGAGATATCTGAAGAATTTCAAAGGCAACTTAGTGCTGTTGATGTCCGCCTCGCTGCTATCAGCGTGCGGAACAAGCAATCCAATAATTGTGTCGTCGTCGATACAGGCGAACGCGGACCTGATGGCGCCAGAACAGGATCAATCATACCTGGAAGAGATGGACAGGGCGGTTTGTCCGTTGATTGGCTGTATGATTACGCCGGACGATGCGAAAAAACCCGACAAAAAACTGTCGGGCTTCAACGATTTATTCGGACTGTGAATGAATAGTCCCATCGGATAGCGTGAGCTTTATTTCCTTGTAGCCCAAGTATTCCAGCTCCGATATTCTGCGCTCCGTATTGTATATGGAGAAAAAATTCTCAGAAACCTCGCTCACCACGCTGGGCGCGAATGGGGACCTTGTCGGTTTGTTGTATAGTTTTGCTGTCAGTGTGTGCATGCTCATGTCTGTCTCCTAAAACGGTATATCGTCGTCGTTAAGTAGATACGTGTTTGTGGCGATCTTCTCCACATACCCGCCGACGACGCAGAATAAAAATTGCTTCCATTCATCTTGCGATAGCGCGGCCAGGTTAGTTTTTCCCAGCCAGTCCAGATACTCTCCGCCCATAGCCCCGCCGTTCATCACGGCCTCTGTTTCGTTCGCCGTAGCGTCACTCATAATCATGCCTTGTTTTTCCTTTAATATGTTTAGATGTTTCATTGAGCAAGCCTTACCTGGCCTGCCGTCTTCTCTTGCAAGCCTTGGATTGTATCCAAAACCTCTTGCCTCTCTGGGGCATATAGCGCATTTCATCTGCCTATAAACTCCGTTTTTGTTTCTTCGCCACCGAATAAGTACCATGCGCAGTTATCTTTACCGGCTATGCCGTTGCCCTCCCATGATATGCGGCCGACGCTTACGATTTTCCGGCAATATCTTAGGTATGGCGCAGCCTGTTTCGTATGTATCCAATCCGCGTCGAACAATAACCATGTCGGGTGATTCCTGGTGAACATCCCCATCATCATGTGCAGAATATCACGAGTCCATGGCGGGTTGGTGATAAAATAGTCTGCGGATACCCATGATTGGCTGAAAAAGAGAACATCCCTCTCTTTGATATCGCGCCTGCGCGGCTCAATGTCGCATGCGTATACGCATTTGTGGCCGTATTTTTCTAGGTGATTGATAAGCCTGCCGTCTCCAGCACAAGGCTCAATGAATGTGCTGTTCGGCTTTAGGTGCGCCAACAATGGCATGGCGGCCTCGATCGGCGTTGGATAATAGTCGCGTTCCTTGCGTTCAAAATTACTATGCTTGCCCAAAATCGTACTCCAATATGTCCTGATATTTACCGTTAGGGCGCACCAGTATTCTGGTTGGCTTGTCTAAGGCGTCCATGGTGTTCACTGCATCGATAGATGTTTGGGGTATGGCCGCCGCGCTCCCGCCGCGCTTGATCCAAAAGCCCGCAAACTTTGCCTTGGCCTTGGGGTTTTCTGGGAACACCCACTCGTCCGCGCTCAGCACGCCAATTAAATAACTGATCTTAACGGAGTCTGGCTTCCCTGCTTTTTTGTGGACTGAGTATGAAACATCCTTCACATCCTCCCATAGGGATTCAATCTGGTTTGACAGGATGGCCGCATTGCTGCTGTTGGTGTAAACCTCCGGCTCTGGTTCAGGCCACTGATACCCACAATCAAAGCACTCGCGAACGGCGGCGTGGTTTATGCTCAGGCATTCGGGGCATTGCTTCATTGGCGCGTCGCCCGTGCCGTTGCCCGGTGGCTTGACCTTCACGTTATCAATTGGGCCCAGTGCCTTCACAACACCGCCGAAGTCAAGGACCATGCAATCAGGGCATGATGAAGCGGCGATTGCGGCGATGCGCTGTTCTTTGGTTGGTAAGTTACCGATGGACCCGTCGACGAGGGCCATGCCACGGCCGACGATCTGCACGTACAGTGAAGGCGCTCGTATTGGGCGCATCAAAACGATTAGATCGAGGCACGGTATTGATATCCCCGTTGTCATGGTCATGACATTAACGATGCCGTCGTAATCTCCCCGCTCGAACGATAAGAATACAGCGTCACGCTCGGTTTCTCCCATATCTCCCGTGACTACGGCGAAATCAAACCCATGCTTTTTAAATTCTGCGGCGGTGTTCTCCGCGTGCGAAACCGTAACACAGAAAACAAGTGGGAATTTTCTGGTCTTCATGTGCTCGACAGTCTCGGCGACACACGCCCTTGTTATTTTGTCCACGTTTACGACGGCGTCGAGCTGGGAAACAACAAAGTCTCCGCCGCTCATGCCAACGCCGCTGGTGTTCATCTCGATATTGGTTGATGGCGTGATGACGGGGGTAAGATATCCCTCCTCCAATAGGTGGAGGACCGGTATTTCGAACGCGATATCTGTGAATATGGGGTTTTTACCCTCAGTGAGATAGCCTTGGTTTTGCCTGTAGGGCGTCGCTGTGTAGCCTACGACTTTCATCTTAGGGTTTATCACTAAAAGCGCAGAGATGAACTGTCGGTACATCGTAGCCTGATTGGGGGATATCAAATGCGCCTCATCAATCTGTATGATGTCAACATGGCCGACTATGGACGCCTTTTTGTATATGGATTGTATGCCGGCAATTAAAATTTTGGCGTGGTGATCCTTGCGTCCGAGGCCGGCGCTGTAGAAACCCATCGGAGCATTGGGCCACTGCTTAATGAGGGTGGCGGCGTTCTGCTTGAGTAGTTTAGCCACATGAGCGAGCACCAATATTCTGGTTTCTGGATATAGGCCGCAAGCCCTTTTTATAAACTCCGCGATCATGAGGGCTTTGCCGCTTTGTGTTGGCGCGACGATTAGCGGGTTGCCATCAGCAAGGGCCCAATAGTCGAAGGGGGCCTGTATCCCTTTTTCTTGGTATGGTCTGGGGGTGTAGCTCATCGTATTGGTGGTGTCCAACCTAAGTCTGTGAGTGCTTTGATTACTTGCGTCTCTTTTGTGTCGATGATAGTTCTCATGCGTTCCTCCATAGTGAATGGATCATGGAAAACCTCTTGCTCAATAATTCCGTCATAAGTTTTTGTTGTTATTGTTATTTTACTCACCCCTCATCCCTCCAAAAGCTGCCGTCTTCCATCTTATATCCAATCCAGTTTTCGTTCACGCTGGAGTCAACGGCCTCGCCCGGTACAAACGCTGGGTTATATCTGTGGCCCTGGCACCCAGCTTCTTGGGCGGCGTAGTCTAGTGTCTTATTAAGCAGGCCACAGCTCCACGTACCGTCCTTCTCTGGTGTGGAGTGCGCGCATGTGCGGCAATTGCGCTCAGCGGCCTCACGCCCCCTGCAAAGCTCCTTAAAATCACACCATAGGCATGGCGGAACCTTGTCCGCTTCGCTTATTTTGTCCGGCGCGCTGTCGGAGAAGATGATTTTCTCAGCTTTAGCCTTCAGTTTAATGGCCTCTGCTGGGTCGGCCTCGGTGCGCACGCCGATTTGCTTGCGCCCTCCCGGCGTTGTAACGGTCATCCATGATCGGGTTAACCCCTCATAATCCATATAGAGAACCTGCTGCGCGTAATAAATTGGGTCCCACATCGAAAGAGCCAACTTTTCGCTGACCTTCTTTAGCTTCTCAAGCTTAGCAAACTTCTTATCGTTGACGGCTTTATTTTCCCATAGGTGGCGCGTCTTCGGGGCCTGAATTAAGCCAGTGAGTATCCCATCGGCATGGCCTCTGAGGTGCCCGCCAAAATCACGCCATCCGATTTGCCTTTCTGGATCGTCTATGGAATGCGTTTGGAGCTCCACGCCTGGCACAGCCTTTATGCGTTCGGCAATTAGGTCCTCGGTGCGGTGTCCGTCGTCAAAATATCTGAGGGTTTGGGCTTTGAATGTGATGGTTTTCGACCACCGAAAACTATACCAAAGTTGGCGCGAACATTCATTCCCAAGGGAAGACATTCCCAAATATGGGCGGCGCTTTTCTTTGGTCTGCGCGGCCTCTTGAGCGGCGTCCATCGCATCGAGCATGGGGTCGTTTTCTGCTATTGGTAATTTCATGATTGCCTCGTGCGGTTGAATTAAAAATCAGAGTTTAACGACATACAGATATTGGTCGTATTTTTGCGTCATATAATCACGGCGGTTTTCTTTTTCGTAGACATCACTTGTCAGCGCTAACCTTCCCTACGGTGTTACAAAACCTGCTTAAAACGATCACCAATTCTTAGAATGTGCCAGGTCTTGCGATTGATCTGATTAGGCACATAAATCCTTTTTGCAAATCTGTTTGCGCGATAGAAAGCCATCTTATATCAATGATTACAGGGTTGGTGTTGTTATTCCCCACGTTGTCGACCTTTCCTATAAACGCTGACACCTGCTCCGCTAAAGCCTTGCCCTCGTTTATTAAATTGATCTCTATCTCGCTCAAATCTCTATATCCTGTAATTTTTTTGTGCTGGTTATCAACCATATCTCTTCTCCGTTTGTGTTTTTAAAAGGTGCCGGGTAATAGAACCCACCCGGCAAGGGCTTTCCTTGGTTATTTACGCCAAGGTGCGGCAGCCTGTGCGGAAGCTGCTGGCGCAGTCGAAGCGGCGGGCGCAGTGGTGGCTGGCGCTGTCGTCGCTGGGGCTGCATTTGTCGCTGCTGGCGTGTGTGCGGCTTGTTGTCCGCCGGCAACTGGGGCGTAGTCTGCGATGAAGATTTCTCCAGCGCTTTGGCCCTTAGTCTTTTTCTTGACGATCGCAACGGCGCGGCGCTGTAGGAGGGCCTCACTGTTGTTTGTTCCTGGAACCATGGCCGCCATGCGCAGGGTGTTAAATTCCTCGCCTGCAATTTTAACGGCAACGGGGTTGCTGTTCCAGAAATTCAAGATGATAGTGAAATCAGCACCTTTTTGCGGGCCGTCGTCGACCACACAATTGTACTGAAGAAACTTATTGGATGGGTTCTTTTTTGATTCGCGCACCTCTTCAGAGATGATGATGAACGGATGCTCACCCTCATTTAGTGGAAATCCGCCGCCACCCATTGTTGGTGATGTGTCGTCAAAGTTTTGTCCTAGGTCTGCCATTGTATTTTCTTTCTATTTGGTTTTGTTAAGCCGACTTATGCGGCCTTGTTGTTGAAGTAAGGGATATGCTTAGCAAGTTCGCTCCAATCCAACGGCATTTCTGCTGGTAGAGAGTAACGGTTTTTGGCCACGAACGCTGGGCGTTCCTCGGTGAACATAATTCGTTCGCCGGCACCAACAGCACGGACTTTATCTTTAGCCTTGCCTTCCTTGATGGTGGTCACTCGGTAGTTCGCAAACAACACGATATCGCTGTGCTCTAGCATTTTGCCAGAAGCTTTATCCTGAAGTTTGATTTGGTATCGGTCGTATGGCTCCGTAGTGGGGTCATTAAACCGTTTTGCTGTGGCGTGGGCCGTCTGAATGATCGTCATACTCTTCTCGGTGCGAAGATAATTAATCGCATCGATGTATTCCGACCAGAAAGATAGCGCCTCGACATACCCTTTGCCGTATCCGGCGTCTTCGATGCTGTTCCAGCCGTTCACTTCGCAAACGTGCTTCCATACCAATGGCTCCATCCAGTCAAGGGAGTCAACAACTAGGGTTTCAAATTCATGTTCTTGTGTTGCGAGAACAGTTAGGGCCTCCATTACCTGCGCATATGTTGTGCATAGCGGGAAGTGATCGGATTCCAATAAGCCTAAACCGTCTTCAGTTAGGATGAAAATCGGGTTTGGGGCCATTGCGCCAAACTTTGATTTACCGATACCCTGGACGCCATAGACCAAGATGCGTGGCGGTAAATGGGACGCCCCCTTTGTGATTGATGATAAATCGAAAGCCATTTTCTATTCCTTCTCTTCTAGTTTAATTGAGATTTTACGCTTGCCTGCGCTGATCGAGCGGGCTGGTGAGAAAACCTTTTGGATTGCCTTGGGCCACGCATTGAATGTAGCTTCAGGAATTGAGCGTTTTAGAGTGATGTACTCCTCAGGGTCCTCTTCCCAGTCATCGCGGATTGTGTCCTCTCCAGCCTTCATGGCGGCGGGATCCCACTTGACGTTCTTGGGCGTCTCCACGTCAACGATGTAATCACTTTGCTCATCGTCTTTGAAGCTCACCTTACCATAGGCGTCATTTTTGGCTATATAAGCTTTCGCCATGGAGGCGTCGTACTTTTTAATAAGGATACTGTCGTATATGGTTTTGATGTTTTTGATCCGCGTGACCTCATCGACAATCTCTTGCTGGATTAATAGCAGTTGATCGACTGTAAGAGCACCCAGATCTGCGGGGGCCATCGCTAGAAGGTCCTCCATAGAAACGTGGTTTTTCGTCATTGGTCTTTCCTTTACTGTTTTGGTTGATCGTGTTGAACAACTTGCAACGACTATACACCATGTTGAATTGAGGTCAACAGTAAATTTAAAATAATTTGTATTTTTTTAAGAAATCCACTCATCAAGAATAGCGAGCGTTTGATCGACGGCGTCTTGGGGGCAGCCAGCCTTAACCACGCGCACATCATGGCCCAATGATTTAAGGAGCGCATGCCGTTCTTTTTGTGATTTTGATAGAACGCCTTTGGCTTTTTTGAGCTCGATCATGCCGAGCCTCCCGTCGCTCAGATAGAATCGCATATCCGCTTCACCCGACGTCATGCCCGCGAGCCTCAGTTTGGCCCCAAGCTTCGGGCTGCGGCGACCGGCGTTCATATCCGCCGCGAACGTGAAGCCACCGAGGCGCTCGCGCTTGCGCAATTGCTCAACGATGGCTATTTGAAGGTGCTCTTCCGTCCACGGCAGGGTGGTGTCGGACCATAGGTATCGGTCTAGGATTGATAGTTTAGGCATTCAGTAATTCCGACGCATCAACCTCGATGTCGTGCTCCTTGGATAGCTGCAAAAATTTCTTCTGCAAATCCGTGCTGAATGTTCCGCGCTTCATGGCGTGGTGCAATGTCGTCCGGTCTATTTTAATAGCGTCCGACATTTTTGGTATTGATCCGCCGAAAACCGGCTTGAACTTATCAACCATTTTTTCGACTCTGTTTTTTTCTTTATCCATTATTCTTTTCCCGTTGTATTGTGCCGCCGCACAAGGAATAGAATAGGCGGTCGTTGAAAGAATAGCAACATCTAATTACATCACAACAAGGCAATGGCTTGGGCGCGTCACCGCGACGTACAGCATTTGCATCATTTCTCTTGTTCTCGGATTTTTTGTCACATCATCCAGCAATAAGAATTGGTTTTCGAATGTGGACCCCTGCGAGCAATGAACTGTCATCGCGTATGGGTGGCGCAGATCCGCGTAATAATCCAGATATGAGAAGAACAATGGCCATACTGTGCCGTGGTTTTTCGCCGCGGCGCGCAGGGCGACCAAATTGCACTCGTGGGTAACGGTGTCGTCTATGGAGTACGCAACCTCCTCTTTGCCGCCGCCTTCTAGCGTTACGGCCCAACAATCTACTGGCTCAATAATCCCTTGGTTGGCCGCATAAGCCGCCGTCACTGTCGCGTCCCTGCCATCTGGCCTATATGGAACCGTCTCCCTGTTTAGTTTCTGGACGCGCACCTCTTGGTTGACGTAGAACGCTTCCAATGCGTTATTCCTGAGGACGGCAGTTTGCCCTGGCATAAACGGCGTATCCGGGTTGTCGTATACGTGGTTGTAAGCCATCTTGTTGATCATGTTCACGGTGCGGTTTGTCCATGCGACGCAACGAAACTTATCGTTGTTCTGCTCAAATTCAGGAGACTTAAATGAATCCATCATCCATTTGAGGCCCACATGATAGGGCGCTTCGACGATACCGCTATCTCCGTCCATGCTGAATGACTGCTTTAGCTTATCGATATCGAATTTTTCCGCGTCGATCATCTCCCTTATGAGCATGCTGGCCGCGATTATCGGGTTTTCAGCCGCCTGGCGTATTACCGTTTTAAGCTCTGTGGTTTGGCCCGCATTGAACGCGCCGGATTCCACCTCACCAACGGGAGGTAACTGCTTAGGATCCCCAATTGATATGAATGATTTGCAATCCCTGTTCATGTATTTCAACAGCTCATCACTCACCATTGAGCATTCGTCCGTAATAACGGAGCGATAATTGCGCACGCTTGACGGCCCGCCGCGCTTCAGAACTTTTTTGCCGCCGCTGGAGCCGATCGTAAGGCCGAGAAGTTTGAATGTCGTCATGATGTCGACGTGCAATCCGGCTTCGTCCATCTTTCTGCGGATAACGTCCACGGCCTTATTTGTTGGCGCGGTGAGGCAAATATTATATTCCCTCGACTGGCACCGGCGCACGAGCTCAATTAAGCTTGTGGTTTTCCCTGTCCCGGCGTATCCCTTAATGACGTATCGGCGCCTGTGCTCGATGGCGTACATCGCGGATGACACGGCGTGCTCCTGCTCTTCAGTTAGTTCCATCATTTCAGTCCTTTCAAATACGTTTCAGCTGGGTGGGGTGGGGCTTCTTTGATTATTGCCTTGTAAAGTTCACAATTTGAGTGGCCAGATTGCCATGCAGTGTGCTTTTTTGAATAAGCGATACCAATCATACCATCCGTAGCCCTAACAAGCACAACGCGCACCTTGCCAGCCTCTATGTCGGCGAGGAGGTTTAGGGCTGCGTCTATAAGCTCTAGGCTTTTAAAGCCTATCACGTATTCATGGTCTAATCGGTGGCAACCCAAGCGCAAGATCGCATCCTGTACTGTTTGCTGTTTTTCTTGGTTATGTTTCATTGGTTTTGCTTTCTGTTTCTTCAAAGTTGAGCTTCTCTAGTAGATTTACAGGGTAGTAACCGCTCCTCAACCCTGCATCAACCCAGAATTTCAGCTCGCCTTTGCTTTCAATGGGTGCGCATCTGTTGTCTATCGGGCGGATGATTGGTTTTTCTTGGTTATGTTTCATTTGATGCGTCTTCCCGTCCATTTGTGGTACTCGTTTGAGCTTTCATCGCTTTCCTTACAGTTTCTATAATTGTTCATAATATTCAATGATCTGATACTGAAATTACCAATAAGCACCCCTCCGATACCGGCCGTAAGGTACCCCAAAGAATATAGAACTAGACCAACGAGCCAAAACGGGATGTGGAAAAGGCACTCTATAAAACCCCTTATTGCATGGTATATATCCATCCCCTAGCCCTCCGCTTTCTTAATGGTTGTGGCGTGGGTTTTGAGTAATTCATCTGCCCATTCGTGACGGCCTATACCGCATGCGCTTACATCCTTAACGAACTCCGCCAACTCCCTCACCGCCGTTTGCTGCTCTTGCGCTTGAGTTAGGGCGGCGCGGATTGTTTCCTTTGGTCTAAAAGGTATTCCACAACCTTCGCCCATATGTTTAGGAGTTGTTTTCAACCATTCCAAAGCCTCCCCAACATCCCCGCCCTGCTTAACGGTTTCTATGTCCATCTTAATAAACTTGGACGCGTCCCATTCGTGGTTTTCAGCGTCTTCCAATGTTCTCACCGCACCAGTCGCACTTACTGTTTCCTTTGTCTTCGCTAACAGTTCATCAATAAGGCCGTTACGCCCGAATGTGTAAGTAGGCCCGTGCGGATTTGGGGTTCCCATTCGCAGCCCCTCAAGCTCTGCCCTGCTGATGACAACATCATCGGGGTCTAGGCGGGTGTATTTTGTGGCGGGTGGTATGTCTGCGGAGTCGGGATACACTTCATATTCACCATCCACGAAACGACACACACCTATCTCTTTCGGCATTTCTTCGCTCATGATTTATCCTCCATGTTCGCCGCGTAGGCTTGGGCTGCTTCCTTTAGCGTGTCCATTGGTAATTTGTTGAACCTGCCCACATAATTATTTTTAATATGAATTTTGAAATTATCAGCTAGAGCCTCCTGCAACCCCTCAATATGCTCATTGCGCGGGGCGGGGGATAGGTGGCCGTTTGCGTGGAGGTGATCTATAACAAAGTTAATTATGTCCCCGTTTGATCTTAAACAATAATCGGCCTGTTCGGCAGACACGAGCCGCTTTACAGATTTCTTTAAACTCTCAACATCCACCTCCCCAACATCCCCGCCCTGCTGTGGGGGCTGGGTGCGGGTGT
>TARA_R110000851_G_scaffold306301_1_pt1 | contig 19947 bp, 13 predicted proteins | sample TARA_R110000851 | Tara Oceans TARA_R110000851 (sample SAMEA4397627) | marine metagenome | biome: Polar Biome; feature: [DCM] deep chlorophyll maximum layer (ENVO:01000326); material: water (ENVO:00002006), including particulate matter (ENVO:01000060) such as... | depth 17 m
ACGGACGAACTGAGGCTCGAAAGAGCCGTCCCGGTCACGGGGTGACTCGATCGGTACTTCGCCATGCTGGCCTTTTAGGCGTTTGGCAGAGTAGCCATTACGACTGTTGCCGGAACCACGACCTGCCGGAGCATGCTTCTCATAACCGAGGTGCTCATCCAGTTCGGCATTGAGTGCGGTTTCAACGGTGAGTTTTACGAGTTGCTGGGTGAGGGCTCCGAGGTCTTTCTCGGACTTGATGTCTTTGGCCAGTTCTGCGGCCATGGCTTTGAGTTTTTCTTGATCCACTTGTGTACCCACGATGGTATCCTTTTGAAAAGATTACTCAGTCGTGGGCAGTTACACAATTTGGTTTACAGGCTCCTGCCACTTCCTGACGACATCCATATCTTCTATTGGATTTATCCCTACGCAACGTCGGTAACGATTAGGGAGTTCGGCATGTTTGCTCCTGGCGCCACTTTCGAACAAGCTGCAGTATACCAATCTCTCAAATACTACCCGGTCGCATATCTTTGTAGCAGTCAGCCTGAATACGCTGGTTTACCAGCCTTATCTCAGTATCGGGATGCCAACCTGGACGCTGAAATCGAGATCCCGATAGACCTAAAACGCGTGGAAGACCCATACTGGCCTGAAGCGCCGAATGATAAAGACAACAAAATTTTCTTCGCGGGACAGAGTGCCGCAGCAGCGGTTCATGCTCGGCCAAGAAGGGCCGAAACTTAAAAATCAATCGACTTCGTTCTGGCCTGAGGCATCCACCGGACACCCCTGTTGGGCCGACGCATTTTCAAGCGTCATATACATTTTCAATTCAACAATAGGTCAAACTTATGCCATTCAATCCCAGGCCTGAATACACAATTGTAAGTACCGAGTTCGGGATAAAGGACTTTCACGATTACCGTGAGGACTTCGTTACTAGGCCTCCCTACCAACGAAAGGCCGTCTGGGCTAAGAAGAAAAAGCAGTCTCTGTTGGATAGTCTGTTTCGCCGATATTACATACCAAAATTGGTTGTTCGTGAGGTTCGCCTTTCGGATACCACTGCTGTGAACGAGGTGATTGATGGTCAGCAACGAATCACAACAGTTCAAGATTTCTTCGCCGGGGAATATCCCCTCCCGCGCTCTCTCGCTGATCTAGACCCGAACTTGCCGGGTAAGTATTACGATGATCTCGATGTTTCTGTAAGGAAATTCATCGATAAATCACTTAAGTATCAAGCCGATGTTATTAAAGACATCGATAGCCCTCATGACGTTAATCATCAAATTATTGCCACAGAAATATTCTGGCGACTCCAACAAGGGGAGACGCTAAATTACATGGAAGTTGCACACGCGCAGCTATCAAGCTTGACGAGAAATTTTATTGTCAAATATGCCGATGATCAATCCTTCGACTACGAGCGTTATGAACCGATTGATAATAATAAGAATAAGCATCCTTTTTTTAATTTATTAAGCGTAGAAAACAATAGAATGAAGCACCTGCAATTTATGGCGCGATTCTTGATCATAGAAACTGAAGGGGGTTACGCTGACCTAAGTGACAGAAAAATTGAGGAATTTATTAATGATCATAAACAGTCTGATGGAATAGGAAATCTGGAATACGAATCTCAGTCAGAAGCTACCGCTGTTCTCAAAATTCTAAATGTATTCCATGAGATTTTTAAGAACGACCCGATGCTGGATGATACCTCCGGCATAAAAGAGTTCTCGGTCGAATATTTCATTATATCTATTTACATGCTCGTACGTCATATCAGCCGTCATTATGTGGTCGATGATTCTACCGGTGAGGTGATCAGGAATTTTATTTATTGGTTTCACAGGCGCTGGAAAAGCTACGATGAAACTGAAGATACTGACCTACTTACGTTCAGTAATCATCGGCAGCAAGGTGAGAGAGATCTGGAAATCAGAGACATGATTCTTCGTCAGGTATTTTTTGATTACTTGGCTTCACAGTCCCTAGAAATCGTCGCCAAAGATACGAAAAGAGGCTTTACGGAGTCTGAAAGAATTTCCATTTACCGGAAGGGAAAAGGTCTTTGTCAGCAATGCTTGCGGGAAGGGAAGCCCGAAACTGAAGCCAGAGTCAGTTGGTCAAGGTATCAGGCGGACCATGTAATTCCGCATGCAAAAGGTGGTAAGACCGTCATAGAGAATGGTGAGTTACTTTGCTCGTATCACAACCAATCAAAGGGAGCATCATTGGTCCATAGCGGATAACAAGTCGCTGTTGCCGGATGCGCCTATGCCGGCACTTTGATCCGACGCAAAACCGATTGACACTCAAATATTCGATAGCTGAACAAAGGTTCTAACCGGGTAACCGGGGGCCATTTAGCCCCCAGTACCCACCACGTCCATAAGCTTCGCATAGTCAGTCACGACATCATACTTCACCTTGTCTTGAGCGACCTTCAGATTGATCTCGTCGAAAAACTTTCTTGCACATTCGATCTTGGTCTTTTCGATTTCCCGCAGTTTCATGGACGACATCGAGCCTTTGGTCTCAGCGACAAAGTAGATGTGCTTGATGTTGTCAGCCTGGAAGGAAATCGCCCAGTCCGGATTGTAATCGCCCACGGGAGTGGGAATCAGAAAGCCTCTCGGCAGCTTGGCGTAAACCACCACTTCACTGCTCGTATCCAACTCATTCACGAAGCGGCGCTCGACCTCCGAATCCGTAATCGCATAGTCATATACGTGATTCTTCAGCTTCTCCGTGGCGCGGGAGAAATCCTGGCCGGTCTGGTTGGCGGTGAATATATCCACATCGTACCGCTCATCAACTTCATCGTAGGCCAGGCGCTCAATCACCATTGCCGCTTTTTGTTCAGTGATAAGCCGTGATGCCTCGGCAATGAAGTGTTCCGGGTTCTGGCGAAACTGGTTGAACACGGCGGCTTGGATGCCCTGCAGAATGCTGGCGGCGGTCCCGCGGGTCAGGTGGGCATTTTCTGACACCTTACCCAACAGGTCATACCGGACCCTTGAGTGGATGGAGTCGCCGTATTCGGTCGCTGTTTCTTCAACCTTGAAGCCATCGCCTTTGCGCAATTGCTCGTCGGTTAGCGCATCTTGCTGAATGCCCTTCTGTACGGTGTACTGCAGGGGCGTTACGCGCAGTTCCTTGTCCAGCGTTTCAATGCACTTGCGCACCAGCTCATCGGAGTCAAAGTCGACGCGATACACGGCCTTACGGTTGATGCGCTGCCAGAGCGCCTGAAATTCTTTCCTGTCGAAGTTGGCATTGAGCGGGTTGGTCTTCGGTTTGCGGCCATCCTCGATTTTGGGAAGTTGACCTTCGCTGAACACGCTGTCGATCAGAGCAAATACCTGGTCAGAATAGGGCTTCAGATCTTCTGGGAGCTCCGCTATTGTCCCTGCCGCTTTAGCTTCATGGTACTTGTCCAGAATATTTTTTTGGCGGTCTACATATCCGTTTTGCACCAGATAAAACTCGATGCCTGCGCCCATATCTGCACTAACCTCTACCTGACCTTGCTCAGTGTTCAGCACCTTGCCAGTAAAGAAAGCAGCGGTCGCCTGTCTTGGCCGGGCGCTCAGATTTTCACTGATTTCCTGCTGCAGCCCGGTAACGAAATCCTTGTAGCTCTCGCTGGCGATCACTGTCAGTACGTTGATGTCATGAACGACGACAGGGTTATCCATGCGATCGCCGTGCTTATCGACTGACAAACGCAGGCCGCGACCCACCTCCTGGCGCCGGGAAATCATGTTGTCGCTGTGCTTTAGCATGCACATGATAAAGACGTTGGGGTTGTCCCAGCCCTCACGCAGCGCCGAGTGGGAGAAGATGAACCTCGTAGGTTCCTGAAAGGAGAGCAGGCGCTCTTTGTCTTTCAGGATCAAGTCGTAGGCGTCCACATCATCGGAGTCGACGGCCTTTTTTCCCAGAGCAGGATTCTTTAAACGATTGGTCTTCTTATCAATGGCGAAGTAGCCATTGTGAGTGCTGGCTGGGTCAATGCCCTCCAGGTACTGGCGGTAGGCCTGATTGTCTATTGCCAATTCAGACAGGTATTCATTCTTCAGTAGCTGATACTCTTCCTCAAAGATGCGCGCGTACTCGCCATTGTCATCTTCCTGATCGTAGTCACGATACTTAGCCACCTCGTCGATAAAGAACAACGACAGTACCTTGATGCCCTGCCCGAACAGCTGTTTCTCCCGGTCCAGGTGCGCCTTGATGGTCTCGCGGATCTGAATACGACGGATGTCGCCTTCGGAAACGTCGCCACTAGCCTCTCCAGCCGTGAGCACCAGCCCATTGGTGAACTCCACGGTGTCGGTGGTGGCGTCGATCTGGCTGATGGTGAAGCCATCCCGGTATTGATCCAGTTCACCCGATTCCGCAAACAGATCATCTTTGAACCGAAGCCGCCTGAGCTGACGCTTGATCTCACCGGATTTGAGTTTTACTTCAAGCTCTATGCGAGCGACCGGTGCATCCTTGGAGATGTCGATACCCTCCAGATACAGGTACGCATTGGTGCCGGCCAGCCCGCGTGTTTGAATGCCGCGCACAGCAATCTTTTTGACCAGTTTCTGGTTGTAGGCGTCGAGCGCATCCAGACGGTGAATGCGGTTGTGCTGGGTCCGATGGGTTGCTGAGTAGCGGAGAATAGCCAGCGGCTTGAACTGGGGAAGGGCCTCCATGGTGGCTCTACCTTCCATCTTCTGCGGCTCGTCCAGAATCAGGATTGGCCGGTTTGCAGCAATGACATCGATGGGTTTCCGTGACTGAAAGTCATCGAGCTCGTCATAGATGCGCCTGTTATCGGCACCCCGGGCGTTGAAAGCCTGGATGTTCATAATCATCACATTGATGCCGGCGTCGGAAGAGAAGCTCTCCAGCTCATGTAGCAGCTTGGAGTTGTAGATGAAGAACCGCGCCTTTTTACCGTAACTTTCGGTGAAATGGTCAGCGGTAATCTCTAGGGACTTATAGACACCCTCGCGGATGGCGATCGAGGGCACCATGATGATGAACTTGCTCCAGCCATAGCGCTTATTCATCTCGAAGATGGTCTTGATGTAGCAATAGGTCTTGCCGGTGCCGGTCTCCATCTCCACGTCCAAGTGGATGCGTGTGGCAGCCAGAGCATCTTTTTTGTAGGCGGCCTTAGCCGGTACACGGTTGTTCTTGGAGTCGTAGGCGGTGAAGTCCGTCAATGACGATGACGTCGGTAGGTTCTGCCGACGCTGAACGACCTGAATGTTCTCTAGTACCTGGGATTCACTTAGTGCCAGGTCGGCATTCTTGAAGCCCTCCGCGTCGAAGGCACCAGTCTGAGCCTGCTGGCCGGGGTCGATGCGGTAGGCCAGGCTGTCACGCATAGGTTGACCGGCAAAGCAGTCCACCACGGATTCAACGGCATTAGTTTGGTAAGCCTGGGTTTTGAACTTCAGCTTCATGGCATTCTCTTTCTGCATTCTTTCTGCATACGAGCCAATTCATCGTTGCTGCAGAAAGAATTAAGTATTGGATTATTAAGGCTATTTTGCATTTCACCGGGCGCATTCATTCTGCAAGCGTCCACTCTGGTTTGCCTCGTGAGCCGGTATTAAGAATACGCCCACGGCGTCTCAACTTAGTCAGCAGGTTGCCGATCTTGCGCTGCTTCTGCTCTGGGGTCAGTGCATCGCTGAGCTTATCGGTCAGCAATTTATCGATATCTGCGCGGCTGGCCTGGCCAGACTGCTGGAGATAATCGATGACCAGCTTGGCGTAAAACTCATCATCCTGAGCGCGGGTACGGATGTAGTCCGCCATGCTCCCGGTCGCCTTGGCCACACTGGCCGATACATGGAAGCGGGGCTTGCGCCCTTCGATCAGGCCGGCACGCTTTAAACGAGTCACCGCCTCGTCGGGTATCGGCAGTTTTTTCTGTACCCGGTCCAGCGCCAGTACATCCGCCAGCGGCAGGTCGGTTTTCTGGATCAACAGGCGGCTATAGGCCGGGTCAACCACACCGCCATAGATCGTTAGCCTGACCGCACTGGGTTTCTCCAGGTCGTAGTCTGGCATGGGAAAATAACGCCGTGCCTGACGGGCGTACATGTCGTGAATGCCGTAGCCCATGGTATCGATCATGTTCAGCTCAGACATTGCCTGGGCAAGAAAGGGATTGCGGTAGCGGTGGGGAGTGCGATTGCCCTCCAGGTAATCATCCGGCTTTCCCTCGTAGAAGTTCCCTTCATTCTCGAAGATCAACCTGTCGGACTGTTCGATCACCACTACCCGGCCATGGAGTGTGTAGTCCTGATGAGCAATGCAGTTATGCAAGGCTTCCAGCACCATCTTCTGGTCATATTTAGACACCTCAATCGGCAACAATTCATCTTCTGGTAGCAGACGCAGCTGGATATTGCGGATGCATTGATACAGCTGGGTGGTAGTCAGCAGAAAGGGCGGAGCAAAGTGCTGATAGGCCCGCTCTGCGCCCTCCAGCTTCCAGGTCATCTGCGCAGGGTGTGGCGACAGGTGCCAGGCTGCCTCGGGCTTGCCCAGCAACAGAAGCGCAGTTCGGGTGATCTGACCGTTTTGGGTGACCCGTGCTCGATCAAGAAAGGTTGGCAACGGCCAGGCCATGACTTCCTCGGCATTAAAGCGGTTGGCATACTTTTTTGCGAACGCCTCCCGTGCTCTTGCAAGAGCCGCCTCGTCCAGATCGGTCAGGCTTGCGGCCGGCACCAATTGCGCGCTCCAGTCCTGAGCGAGAGTTTGCTGACGAATTTCGTCCAGCTTGTCCAGGCTGAGGGACACCAGACTTTCCCCAGCCCGGGCGTGGTAGTGACCCTTCCAGGAGATTGGGATGCCCCTTGGAGCCGCGGGAATTTCAAACAACAACACCCGCCCATCTGCGTGATGTAGCTCATGGATATCACGAAAGGTAATGCTGGGCTCGGTACTTTGTGCCACCTGCAGCTTCAGGCTATGCAGCCGCTCGGATTCGCTGCGGTAGTTTGTTCCCACCACCTCCCGGGTTTTGTTACTCACGCCAAACACCAGCCAGGCACGCTCCAGCCCCCGCAGGTTGGCTTCGTTGCTGAGGGCAGAGAAATACGCACCAATCTTGTTGGTGTCGTAGTCATTGCCAGCTTCCTTGAACTCCGCCACCTCGTTTTCCCAGGTGCGGATCAAGCCTTCAAGCAGCGCCTTCAGAGCCGGTTGGTCCATGCCTCGATTCCTTACAGACTTTTGACTTCGGTGCTGGGCGAAAGCTGGCGGAAAATCTGCTCGACGTTGATCTTCACCGCATCAGAGACGAACCCATTGTCGCGGAAAACCACGCGCAGCGGCTCATGCTTGGCCAGCTCTTTGACCAGATCCTCGGTAACACCACTGTCGAAACATGCAACCAACGCATTGTCATCGACGAAAAATACGGTCTTGCCTTGCAGGGTTTCGCGGCGGATCGGCAGGGTAAGATCTACACCCCAGTCTACGAGCACCTGGAACAATAGATCCTCTGGGGTGCGGTCGGATTTGACGTTATCCACCGCTTCTAGCAGGTCGCCTTGAGATAGCTCATCGGGACGGTAGTAGATGTCCTTCATGTTCGAGTTGTCGAGCTTAAACACCCGGAATCCCTTGGCATCCTTGCCTTGAGCCTTAAACTCTTCGATGACGTTGAGCAAGCGCAACCTACCCATGTCGAAAATGGTCTTCATACGGTCTTCGGGAATGGGGAGCGGCTCAGCAATTTGCACTCCGATAAAGCGTCGGTTTCCACCGTCGATTCGATTCTGCTCTAGAACGGCATGGGCGGTTGGAGCGCTACCGGAAAAAAAATCCATGACGATCGCATTTTCGTCTGGTTTGGTTGCTAGCTGAACGATTCGCTGAACTAGCTCCACGGGTTTGACTGAGTTCAGTACGTTTTCGGTATTTTCGAATGGAACGTATTTTAGAAGCGTCTTCTTCGCATCCTGAGTGTGGCCAACCTCCTTATAAGACCAAAGCGTTTGTGGTGTCCGACCAGAAGAAACTTCAGAAAGAAACCTCTTAACCGCAGGGATGTTATTCCCCTCCTTCCCCCACCATATTCGGTTGTCGGCTTTGAGCTCTTTAAAGGTTTCTTCGCTCACCGCCCAATAACGGCCAGTAGGCGGTCCATCGATTACTCGCCCAGAGGGCGCTACAACAGGGTAGATCCCGGCTTCGTATGGATTGCGCGCGGTCATGTTCTCAGCTTTCCAAGGCCCACGCGGGTCATTGTCGGGGTTCTTGTATCGTGCCTCCATTTCATCTGTACGAGGGAGCTGGTTCGGAAACCAGGCCTGCCGGTTCTTGGCAAAAACCAGGACAAAATCATGGTCTTCTGAAAACCATTTGGCTGAGTTTTTAGGTGCATAAACCTTTTGCCAAATGATGGTGGCGACGAAGTTCATATCGCCAAAAACCTCGCAACCAATTTTTCTCAAACTATCGACTTCGTTATCGTCAATGGAGATGAAGAGAACCCCATCATCGGCAAGCAGATTTTTTGCCAGCCGCAGCCGAGGATACATCATCGAAAGCCAATCCGAATGAAACCGACCATTCGCCTCAGTATTGGCGATAAGCCGATTACCAAGCTCCTCCGCTTGGCCGGACTGCCTTAAATAGTCTCCCGTCTCAGTTGAATAATCGTCGTCATAGATGAAATCCCGGCCGGTATTATAAGGCGGGTCTATGTAGATCAACTTGACTCGGCCAAGGTAGGATTCTTGCAATACCTTGAGCACCTCAAGGTTGTCACCCTCGATCAGAAGGTTGTCTGAAGTATCAAAGTCGACGCTTTGATCGCGAACCGGGCGAAGTGTCTTGCCAATTGGTGCATTTGCGGTCGCCAGCGCCTCTCGCTTCCCTGGCCAGTCAAGTCGATACCGCTCCTGTGGTCCCTCGACTATGTCGTTACTCAGCTCCTGCTTCAGTTGATCGAAATCCACGGATAGGCGCAATTTTCCGGTTGTTTCATCCCGAGTTTCGGTCATGCATCCTGGAAACAGCTCACGAATCTTTGCAATGTTGTCCTGGCTCAGATCAGGGCTGTGCATTTTGAGTTTGTCCACGGAAATATACCTCTTGAATTCTTTTCTCAGGCTCTGATATGGCTATACGCGAATACGTACCGGTACCCTGGCATCCAAGCGAGCCTTGATTTGTGTATAAAGTTGCGCGGATAAATTCTGCTTATCGCGGAGACTTACCAGAAGTGAGTAGCTTTCTTCGCTATCACATAGACTTTCGCCCCATGGAAAATCATTGCGCGTGACTACAACAAATAGTTTTTTATTGCGTAATGCGGAGTTGGAATTGAATTGAACAAATTTCCAGGAATCAGCTTGGACTGTTCCCTTGCTTCGGGCAGTCTGCCCAATAGTCGCCCCGGCCAGTTCCTTGATGCTTTGATAGTCATCCTTCTTCGTGGCCTTATTAAACATAGTAGTGACATGCTCAAGGTCTCGCGCTGCAACCAATTTAAAATCAATGCGGGTGGCTCGATACTTTATTCGTGTTGAGCGAACAGGCGGCGCGTAGGCCAGTGCGACCGCAATTTCCCGAAGACGCTTCTTTCCGCCGCTGGTGAAGTCAGGCGGCACCGGGATTTCATAAAAATGGTGCCGCTTGTTTTCGATCCTGCTCTCCGTAATTAGGGTGACAGCATTTTCACTGGACCGCTTCAGCGCAGTTTCATCCACCTCACCATAGCCACAAACCCGGCTAAGCGCTTTGTTCTGTTCAAAGAGGTGCTGACTGGCCTGTGGTATAGCTGCGTTCAGGCAGAGTTGCGCGCGGATGAAATTGGCTGTGGCATCCGGGTGTTCGTGGAATATGGATGCTGCCAGATGAGCCACCTGGGGAGCTGCCATGCTGGTCCCTCCATCCACTAAAAAAGGATGGCCGCTTGCAAACTTATGGCTGGTGGATATCACGCCCAACTTGGCTACCTTGTCTAGAAGCGTATAGTTTGCTCGTGCATTGATAGCCCAGTTACCTCCGTGGGCCACCAATTCTGGTTTGATTGCTCCATCGACAGAATGGCCGCTGCGGCTGAAGGGGGACGGTTGGCCCGGCTGAGCAATCGGTATTTCGGCCGGGTCGTGCGAGTGCTGCTGGCTGTTGAAGGTTTGGTTGTGCCGGGCCAGGCTTCCTACGGTAAGCGCGTTTATTGCGGGTGCAGGCTCGATGATCCGCCAAGTCTCTTTCAGTAGATAGTTTGGGTACTGATCGCGCCATTCCAGGCCATCCGGCGAGTCAGCATTGATCCGATGGTTTCCTGATGAGACTACAAACAGCACGCCAAGCTCACGAGAAAGTGTGTCCAACGTCACCGAAAGTCCTTTTAGGTGCCCTCCAAAGTAAGGCTTGTTGGAATCACCAAATGACAAGTTGAACACCTTGCAACCATGCTCGGTAACGAAGTGTCGAACGGCTTCTTCTATGTGGTTTTCTACAAAGCCTGTGGTGTTCTCATTGCTTCTGTCGAGAATCCGGCCACTGTACAGGCGTAAAGTTGGCGCGAAGGCTCCATTGCGAAGGTGTTTTTCAAAATCGCCATAGAGTGCTAGGCCCGCAACGTGGGTGCCGTGCCCATTCTCGTCGTGCGGGCCTTCGCCCGGTAGAAAGCTTGCTGTGTAGGCTACGGCAGCTTTCAATAGAGGGTGACCATCGGCAATGCCGCTATCCAGCACTACAACACCCGGCGCTTGGGCTGGTGGTGCCTGCACTTCTGGGAATTGCTGAATATCTTGGAACACTATCGAGCGCTCCAGCGCAAAGCTTGGTGGGAGGTCGATTGATCGAATATCCCGATGGTGGAGCAATGATTCAGCCTGAGCGGCTGTACAGCGCAAACGGTAAAGTGTCAGCTCAGGTTTTTTGACCTGGTCAAGCTTCTCAATCCTTTGTTCTGATAACCAGCTTTCAAACTTATCCCAGGCTTGTTGTCTGGCATCAGGCCTATCTTCTAGAGGCCAGATTTCGACGTCCAAAAGAAAATCTTCATCATCAGGAAAACCGTGCTGCTTCAGTGCCCAACTTTTACGATCTTCCGGGCTCCAACCATCCACACTTTGTAATGCGTAAATGACTTCTTTGTTGGTGACATATGCCCCCGATGCCATGCTGGCAAGGCGAGCTTCGAACTGTGCCATCGCCGCATTGGTAGCGAAGCCTATGATGACGGTTTCGTCTTCCTGGCTGACCACTTCTATTTCCGTGGAAATTTTTCTTAGGTCGTCAGGGTTAAAACCTTTCTGAACTGTGAACCGAAATAGCTTACGCTCATCAAAACCACCGATATCTTCACCGGCTTCCTTCGCCGCATTGGCAAGTTTATCCAGCAGCCCTCTTCCGTGAGAGGGCACATCGTTCGGGATATCGGTGCGCGGGCCACTTCCGGAGCGCTTTTCATTGACAGGCGCTTCTCGTTGAATATTCAGATGCGGAAAGGTTTCTTCCATGACAGCTTAGTTTCCTTGGATGCGGGTTCTTCGGGCGTCTTCACGACGAATGGCCGATTGAAGGTGCCGTTCGCTGAGAAAGTCTTTACCTGTTAGGACCATGTCTTTCGCTGCCCGACGCAAGACGCGCTCCACATCGGCATGGCTCATGCCTTTGAAAAGACTGGTTATGCGGGCATCGTCAATGTCAAATTCACGTCGCAATCCTCGAAGCTTGATCAACAATAGTCGCCGTAACTGCTCCAGGTTCGGAGATTCGAAAACCAGTACTTCATCAAAGCGGCGCCAGATTGCGGCATCAAGGATACGTTCATGGTTAGTTGCTGCGACCAGAATGCTCTTTCCCTCGTAGGCATCCAGCATTTGCAGAAAAGCATTGACGACACGTTTCAATTCGCCATGCTCAGCAGTATCCGCGCGTTCTTTGGCCAGCGCATCGAACTCATCAAACAAAACAACCATCGGTGTGGTTGATATGAAATCAAAGACACTCCGCAAATTCGAGGCGGTTTCGCCCAACAAAGACGATACCACGCTATCAATGCGAACGATTGCTAGCGGCAGTCCCAGTTCGCTGGCCAGAACTTCTGCTGTCAGCGTCTTCCCGCACCCCGGTGGGCCACAGAACAAAAGGCGGTCAGCAGGATGCAAGCCATAGCTATGCAGTGCTTCAGCTCGATGGTGTTCCTGTAATAGCTCGTTCAGCAAAGAAGCGTTCTCATCGGATAACACAGCATCTTCTATCCGGCGGCCGGGTTCGTTGATCTGCAAAAGCGGGAGATTGCGCTCTTTATCTTTTGGAATACGGTCGCTTAAAAGGGTATTTGTCGTCCCGGCGGTATTGCGACGACCATAGAGAATCTTTTCCAGATCGTTGGCCAGTAAATGATGCTTTCTGGCACGTTCTTCCTGAATCAGTTGTTCAGAAACTCTCTTGAAGGCTTCGTGGTTGCCTTCTGTTCCCGATTTTACAAGCTGCCGGAGAAGTTTGCCGGTGGCCATAGTGTTTCCCCTAAAGGATTATTCCGAAAGTGATGAACAATTCTGGTTTATTTTAAGCTTTCAAGATCAGCTTTCATTCGTCGCAATTCTGCATTGATCTCAACCTTGCGATTAAACTGTTTTTCGCGTTTCAGGAGAGCTTTGATCTTGTTTATTTCCCGTTGTTTAGCCTCTAGCTGTTCTACGCGCTCCACCGCGTCAGCTAATGACTCCTCCGGCCGTATAGGTATGGGAATCAGGTGATGCAACAGTTGTTCGTATAGCCCGCTCATGCCCAATGCCACCGGCAAGGGTCTGCGTATTGTGTGTTCTGGCTGCCAGTCGGTTTCAAAATAGTTGCTCATCCGCCAGCGGTTGCTATCGCCTTCGCCCTTCTGAGAAAGCGTGCTTTGCTTGTAGGCTGCTGCAACCTTAATCCGTGTGCCTTGTATCAACTCGAAAATCAGTGGGAAGGGAATCGCGCGGTCAATGGCCTGGAGAACGCCTCGATCCAATTCGGCACCCTTGAGCGCGATGCGAAACACCTGAATCTCAGTGACTGTCTTAGTGGCGGGCAGGTTGACCGTCTCCGGCGCCAGCTTGTAGGCCCAGCTAATCTGCTCCACCTGCTGTACAAAACGCTCCTTCAGCGCGCTCCCAACGGCGCCATGTTCGTATATCTTGCGCTTGGGTACCACCCGGTCAAAGGCAGCTGTCCTAGGCCAGGCAATTAGCGTCATGCACCTTGCCTTTCGATGACCAGGAAGGCAATGAGTTCGAAGTCATCCAGCCCTTTAATGGTATTGGTCAGAGCAGTGGTGCGGCCACCACCGAACAGGCTGTCGATGTCTTTTTCGTCTTTAACGTCGATCATGCTTCGGATGGCCTGGCTGAGCAGATCTGAGTAGCGCTTCATGTTGCGCCCGTCATCCGTGTGTGCGTTGAACTTGTGGCACAGGTCGGGAATCGGTTCTACTTTGCCTTTGCAGCTGCTACGGACCAGGTCGAGCAAGCGTTTGACTTCGGTGTGGTCTGCGACCACGTCACCGTCGTCGCCAATATACACCAGGTAATAGGGGTGCAAGCGATTCTGCTGGTTGACGTTCACACTGTCGTGGATGTTTTTCAGTGCGAAGATCACGCCCGGCTCTATGCCCAGTTCTAGTTGGGCTGGCACGAGAGCGTGCATACCAAAGGGCACATTTTCCAGCTCGCCGTGCTCTTTCACGTAATTAAGCAGGTCCATGCGGAAGTCATTGAGGCCCAGGTCGGTAATCGACACACCGGCTTTGACGTCTTCCAGTTCGATCACCTCATCCTGCATGCGCTTTAGCTGCTCTTTCCGATACGCGATTTCACTAGATTTGGCCGTGAGCACGTTGTCGTCGCCGGTAGCGGTCACGTCTGCGATCACCATACGGTTTTCCACCCGCTCCTTCAGGTTGATGTACTCGTCCAGGCTGATGTCCGGCCAATAATTGACCAGCTGTATCTGTTGGTTGGGCGAGCCGATACGGTCGATCCGGCCGAAGCGCTGGATAATGCGCACGGGGTTCCAGTGAATGTCGTAGTTGATCAGGTAATCGCAGTCCTGAAGGTTCTGGCCTTCGGAAATGCAATCGGTACCAATCAGAATATCCAGTTCAGCCGGCTCGTTCGGGAGTGCGATGGCCTTCTCCTTGGAGCGGGGCGAGAACAGGGTGAGCAGGCTCTGAAAATCGTAAGCCTTGTGCAGCGTTGACTTGGGCGCGGCCGATCCGGTTACTTTACCGACGTGAAGCCCCAATTTCCGGGCCATGGGGGCCAGGTTGTCATAGAGGTAGTCGGCGGTATCGGCAAAGGCGGTGAAGATCAGAACTTTGCGGTTGCCGGGGTTGAGTGGATTTTCGAGCTTACCATTGATCAGTTTTAGCAGGTGTTGAAGCTTGGCATCATCGGCCGGCGTCACTTTGCGCATGGCTTCCAGCAGCCCGTCGATCAGGAGCAGATCGGCATCCAGGTCATGACGCCATGAGGGCAGATCCATGTCGGCGAGGCTGATCTGTACTTTTTTTCCGACAGTGAATTCGTCCAGCCCGCTCAGATCTTCGTCATCACTATCAAAGCCGCCCGGGTTATCCAGGTAGTCACCAATTTGAATTGCCTGGCCACTGGACTCAAACCCCTCTATGGCATCCAGAGTGCGGGTGATATTGGCTCTGAGGGCTGCCAGCGTTAGACGGAAGGCTGCGACAGAGCTTTCCAACCGCTTGAGCAGGTTGGTTGTCATCAATGCCTGCAGGCTGTGTTCGCGATCAGCCTGGCGCAGCTTGCCTTTACCACCCTCGACATGGGTGTCGTACAGTTCTTCGTATTTGCGGATGCGGCTTGGCAGGATGTAGCTGATGGGCGCATACACGGCCAGTTTGAGCAGGGATAGCTCGGTGAAAATATGATTGAGGTCGGCGACATCCGTGCGCTCAGTAATCGGACAATGGAACGATAATGGCTTGCGCCGTTCTGGAAATGGCCCGATATCCGTGGTGTCGTAGAAAGTCTGGATGTGCTTGCGTGACCGGGCAATGGTTACGCTATCCAGGAGCTCGAAAAAGTCGAAATCCAGCGCGCGGAGGATTGAGGCTGCTGTGCGCTCTTCCGGCGGCAGTGCGGACCATTCGTTAAATGCCTTTTGAGCCCGACGGAAGATCTCTTCGACGCTGGTTTCGGTTTTTAGGTGTTTGCCAAGTGTTTCTGACTGTCCCTCGTAGGCCAAAGCCAGTTGATTACGCAGATCGTTGAAGCGATTGTTGACCGGGGTGGCTGACAGCATCAGCACTTTGGTTTTCACACCGGCGCGGATGACTTTGTTCATCAGCTTCTGGTATCGCGTTTCCCGGTCTTTATAAACGTCGTTATTCCGGAAGTTGTGGGACTCGTCGATGACGACCAGGTCGTAGTTGCCCCAGTTGACTCGGTTCAGGGGAATGCCAAATGATTCGCCGCCAGTACGCGACAGGTCGGTGTGGCAAAGCACATCGTAGTTGAAGCGGTCTTTGGCGAAGATGTTCGTTGTGAGATTGCTGTTGAAGTTGCGCCAGTTGTCCGCGAGCTTCTTTGGGCACAGTACCAATACCGATTTGTTGCGGAGCTCGTAGTATTTGACCACCGCCAGCGCAGTAAACGTCTTACCCAAGCCGACGCTGTCCGCCAAGATACAACCGCTATAAGTTTCCAGCTTGTTGATAATTCCGGTTGCCGCATCTTTCTGGTAGTTGAATAGTTTGTTCCAGACAAGACTTTCACGGTATCCCGTGAGGTCGTTGGGCAATACGTCTTCATCTACATCTTCCAGGAAGTCATGGAAGATATTGTAGAGCATGATGAAGTAGATACGCTCGGGGCCGTTTTCCTGGTAGACGGACTCGATGTGGTCGCAAATGGCATTAGTGACGTCTTCAACCTTATCGGGGTCGCTCCAGATTTGGTCGAACAGTTGCAGGTACATTTGAGCGTGGGCCGGCTCGTCCATGCGGGTAACGAAGTTGGAGACGGCGTTGCCTTGTTGATAACCCAAGTCTACGGCAGTAAAGCCGTTGACCGGCATGTAAGCAACACGGCTATCACCCCCGGCCACATGGACAAAGGACTGCATGGGAGCCTTCGTTTTATTAGAGCGGAACCTGGCTTTTTGGCGTATCCACTGAGCGCACTCCCGCGCCACCGCCCGCTGAGTGAGCTTATTGCGCAGCTGGATTTCAAACTCCGTGCCGTAAAGTCCGCTTTCACGCTGGGATTTTGGGATAAAGAATTCCCGACGCTCCTTTTTAAGGCGATCGGTCACTTCGGTGGGTACAAACGTAGGCGCGGTGAATATGAACTGCAGGCTTTCCACATCAGCCAGCTCGGCCTTGAGTGCCTCGAATGCGTAGATAGAGAAGCAAGAAGCCGCGATTTTCAGGCGGGCACCTGGTGTGATCGTTTCTTTCAGATCGTCACCTAGCAGGCGGTTGATGTTGTCGATCATTTCCAAAGTCTGCCCTCCTATGGGCATGCCGGCCTGGTTTATTGTTTTTTTACTCAGAAGGCCCGTTTTTTTGGACGGACGAGCACAATGCTACTGAGCTTTTACCATTTCGCTGGTGACGGCCTTAGCAGGTCGGCTCGGCTCACCAGCCAGCACAGCATTCTTCAGAATCGCTCGGGCCTCTGCTTCCATACTGCGGCCGTTGATGGCTGCTTTCACGCGCAGAGCCTTATGGACTTCTTCCGGTAGATTGCGAACGGTCAGCATCGCCATTAAGTTGGCCTCCTATGCATACAATGCATGCAGTGTAGGTTGCTGTTTTTGCGCGGGCAAGTTCGCCAAGTGGCTTTCTATTGGGAAGGCTGGAACGCTGGGTGCGATTGAAAGAGTTGTTTGCTGTTGGATACATTTTCACAGCAATCCGGAGTTAACGCGGAAAATTCGTGTTTTCTCAGGTTGATACAGTCCGCCGCTGGGGTCACACTTAGGCTTAAGTCCCCTGAGTCAGAATTCTGGGTCGGGGCAGTGTAGCTGGCACTTTGAAACAGCAGAAAATCCCGGGTCTACTGGAAAATAAGTAATGATCCTCGCGATCCCCCACAAACATGATCCTCGTGATCCCCTCAAAAATCGGTGGCTACGCCTCCGAGCACTTTCTTATTGCCAGTGATTCTGCTGGCTCCTCCAAAAAACATCTCGTTTGTCCACTCTGGTGTAACGCCGTTTACATAATGAGATGAATGTCAGGAAAAGCTCTGAAAGTCAATTGATGTCAATGGCTTGCAGTTCTAATTAATGGCCAGAAAACTGCGGGAAACCCCTACGTTAACTACCCGCAGACGAGCAGCACGGAACGCTACCAGCGCTGATTATCGCTGGCTGCTCACCCAACCTGGCCATCCTACCGCCTCACGGCACACCCACCCTGTGGATATCGCGCTGATCACGCGATGCCGCTCCCCGAACGCGCCGGTCGATTATCGACGAGCAGCGTTTTACGGTCCCGCAACGGTGACGAATCGGTGCTGGTACAGCAGCACGATGGATGCTCCCACCGGCAAACCCTTCCTGGTTTGCTCTCACACTTAATGTGACCTCTGGGGCGGAGCATCAGCGCGGGAGCCGGCTTCGCCCTTGAGGTCACAAGGAGCTTCATATGGCTTGCCGCGCACATCTGTACGTCTATTTGTTTATTGCGGAGATTTTTATGAGTAACAAGCAGGTTTCGCGAGGACGGCGATCGTCCCGTAAGAAACGGCCGAGCACCAAACACAATTTTGGGAAAGGGCGGCAGCTCGGATATGCCGTAAAACAGGCGCTGGATGACCACTACAGCCGCGTGTCCCACTACAGCACCAGAGCGACGCACAAACAGCGGGCGGTTACATTCGTTCAGTTTTGCCGGCGACACTGTGTTAAAGATGCCCGGGAAATTGATCGGGAGTTCGTTCTGAGTTTCGGCCAGTACGTCCGCCAGCGGATTGAGGGAGAGTACTTGTGGCCTGATGGTGGTGTTGATGCCCAGATCAGTGTGGCCTACGGGCATAACCTGGTCAGTACCGTGAACGTGATCATGAGGGCGTTCCGTGGTGACAACGTTCTGAAAGTCTCAGGAAAGGATGTTCTTGGCGTTTGCCGAAAATCAGTGCGGACACGGGAGATCCAGGCCGATGTTGTCGATACTAAGGACGCTGCAGACAGGGCGATTGTCGCCGGATTTGAACGGGGATCCGCAGTTATTTTGCTTGCCCGAGCTTGGGGAATGAGGGTCCGAGAGGCGATTTTGGCCGACCTTGACCGAATGATGAGAGAAATCAAAAGGACAGGAGAGGCTGCGATCCTTGAGGGATGCAAAGGAGGCCGGCAGAGTCGCGACCGTCGAATCCGGGCCAACGAGTTCCGCATGGAAGCTCTCCGGTTCGCGATCGAAGTTCGACCAAAGGGCTCCACGAACCTGCTGTCTGAAACCGACACTGTGAAGAGGTTCTTGCTGCGCGAGCTCAACCCGTGCCGGTCGATCCTGAAACAGGCAGGGGTCCCGACGTTCCAGGAGCTTCGTGCCGGATTTGCCCAGGATGTGTACGAGGAAATCTTGGCTGGGCCATCACCGCTCAAGCAACCAATTCGGGATAAAGTCATGGACCGAATTGCCCGCGAGGAGGTTTCCAAGCAGCTGGGGCATAACCGCATCAGTGTTGCGAGCTCGTACATCGGAGGGACACAACATGCAGCTTGATCGTGTGCTGGACAATCTCGATTTCAAGAGGCTCCGACCGAATGAGCGGAAGCGGTATATCAACCGCATAAATACAATCGCGGTCGTTATCGAACAGCGGTTTCCGCATGTCGTGAACTCGCAACAGATCAAGTTGCATCATGCGCAATACTTTCGGAACGTGTGGTTGGCCAATCATTCTTCCTCCAAGCGCACTCGGCAAGAGTTCATGCGAGCGTTGGGATTGCTAGTCAAAGCTATGGGACATGATGAGAAATGGCTGGGGGCACTCGGTATCACTCAGCCTAAAGCAAAAGGTGGTCGTCCTACCATGGTCGGTGTAAAAAGCCAAAAACCGTAATATCCTCAGGGTAGTTGTTGCAAGTTTTGTTTGGGTTCAAGGGGAGAATTCTATGCCAGACGAGAGTGAGCCGAATGGAGTCGAGGTTCCTGCGTACAACAGCGGGAGTATTTCTCGCCAACTATGCCTGTCCGAGCTCAGAAGTGTGGTTTGGCATGAAGTTATTGATCTGTTCGAAGGCGATGAAGCAGAAGCCCGCGACTGGATGACCCGAAACAGGCCATTCCTCGGCAACGTGGCGCCGGAGGAAATGCTGGATTCACGTGAAAGTATTGACCGACTGCGATGTTTTATTCAGCAGATTCAGAGGGGCGTTTTCCCATAGCTTTCTCAGCGTATACAAAGATGCCCCGATCATAAGGGAGTGATCGGGGCGTGTCGCGGAGGCTTCGGTGTTAGTGCAGGGTTCTCGCGCTATCCACCAGGAGGTGCGAGCCGGTATCGAAATCGAGAGTCGCAAGGAGACGCTCAGGTTCATCCGAGTTCTGGTACATATCGATGTTGATCCAGCTCTCACCACGTTGCATCTGGACGTTAATGTGCAGATCACCACCGCCAAATTCGGATGCGAGTGCGGCAGCCAACCTCTTTGCTTCGGTTATTGATTTCATAGTCACTTTTCCTTCAGAACCAAGTGTTAGTTTTAATGTCGCCCAACTGATCCACCAATGATTTTTGGCGTGGCGTATGTGTGATAGACGATCCAGAGTTGTCGGTGTCATCTCCGGGGTTATCGATGGTTTCCGTCACCGCTGCGATGCTGCCGTCGGAACAGGACAGCTCCAGTGACACCGAAGCGCTCTTGAAGTGCTCAAAAGTCTCGGCAACTGCAAGTGCCTCTTTCAGCATGCGTAAACCGCTGAAGGTTGCCACCCATTCCACGTGAAGCCTG
>TARA_R110000851_G_scaffold36398_3_pt1 | contig 19902 bp, 16 predicted proteins | sample TARA_R110000851 | Tara Oceans TARA_R110000851 (sample SAMEA4397627) | marine metagenome | biome: Polar Biome; feature: [DCM] deep chlorophyll maximum layer (ENVO:01000326); material: water (ENVO:00002006), including particulate matter (ENVO:01000060) such as... | depth 17 m
AATGAGCTCTTAAGCGAGGTCCAAGCGTCCGCCGCTGAGTTGCCGGGCAATAACTACGAGTTTTCCCAGCCGATTCAGCTGCGTTTCAACGAGTTGATTTCCGGTGTTCGTGCCGCGGTGGCCGTGAAAATCTATGGTGATGACATGGAGGTTCTTAACAGCACGGCGGCGGAAGTGTCCGAGCTGCTAGAACAAGTACCAGGCGCTTCAGAGGTTACGGTCGAGCAAACGACTGGCCTTCCTATGCTCACGATTGATATCGATCGCGATCAAATCGCACGATACGGCCTGAGTCTAGATACTGTACAGCAAGCGGTTGCAGTAGCTATCGGTGGCCGAGAGGCAGGCACCTTGTTTCAAGGAGACCGGCGTTTCGATATCGTGGTTCGTTTACCGGACGAGATACGCAGCGATCTCGCCGCAATTGAGCGGCTTCCAATTGCCCTTCCAAGGGAATTAAACAGCACCATAAGTTATATCCCCCTCGGCGAGGTGGCCACGCTAGATCTGTCCCCCGGTCCGAATCAGATCAGTAGAGAAGAAGGGAAACGGCGAATTGTTGTCAGTGCAAACGTCCGTGGTCGTGACATTGGATCATTCGTATCTGAGGCAGAACAGAAAATCCAGGCCCAGGTAGATATCCCGGCAGGTTATTGGATCGACTGGGGCGGTACCTTCGAGCAGCTTGAATCGGCAACGAAGCGGCTGCAGATTGTCGTCCCCGTGGCGCTGCTCCTGGTGTTCATTCTGCTTTTCATGATGTTCAACAATGTCAAAGACGGCTTATTGGTCTTTACAGGGATTCCATTTGCGCTCACCGGAGGCATTGTTGCGCTGTGGCTGAGAGATATCCCGTTGTCCATTTCAGCAGGAGTTGGCTTTATTGCTCTGTCAGGCGTCGCCGTTCTAAATGGCCTGGTAATGATCTCCTTCATCCGTAGCCTACGGGAGCAAGGTTTACCTCTGGACACCGCGATCCGCGAGGGCGCTCTTACCCGGCTACGACCGGTATTAATGACTGCTCTTGTGGCTTCACTCGGATTTGTTCCAATGGCTTTAAATGTCGGGACCGGTGCAGAGGTACAACGTCCTCTTGCGACGGTGGTGATCGGCGGGATTCTGTCTTCAACGGTGCTAACGCTATTAGTGTTACCGTTGCTTTACCAGCTGGTTCACCGTCGAGATGACGAGTTAGAAGAGCAAGCAAGCGCTAGTTCTTAACAGAGCTATCAAAATTGAGTGTCGGTACGCACGCCCCGTTCCTGCTATATAGCGAGTACGGGGCGTGTTAGTCAGCGCTGCGCCGAAGCCTGCATCGCCTGTTTAGAAGAATGTGGGCGGATGGCGGGTTGATCGTTTGGCGCTGTCGGCGCAATCTCCCGACGCGCCAAGCCGGTTCAGGCCTTAACACTATCGATGTGTTGGACGCCGTCAATTACATTTATGAAAGGCAATAGCATCTCCGTCCTGAGCACTGCACAATGAGCTATTGCTTAGGCAGGAGCTTGATTGTGAAAATCTTGGTTGCAGAAGATGAACCGAAGACTGGCGTTTACTTGAAACAAGGTTTGGCTGAAGCTGGGTTTGTTGTCGACTTGGTCACGAACGGTATTGATGCGGTCCAACAGGCTCATGATGAAGAATATGACCTGCTGATTTTGGACGTGATGATGCCAGGGCTGGATGGCTGGCAGGTGCTTGAACGAGCACGCGCTGCGGGCAGTGAAACGCCTGCGCTGTTTCTGACTGCTCGAGACCAGGTGGAAGATAGAGTCAAAGGCCTAGAGCTTGGGGCAGATGATTACCTGGTCAAACCGTTCGCCTTTTCCGAGTTGCTGGCCCGAGTAAGGTCGTTGCTGCGTCGTGGAACCAATGCAACTGTCCAGACGAGCTTGGCCATTGCAGACATGCAGGTGGACTTGTTGAAGCGAAGAGTCGAGCGCGGAGGCAAACGCATCGATCTGACTGCAAAGGAATTCATGTTGCTTGAGCTACTGCTTCGCCGTCGGGGTGAAGTGTTATCTAAATCGCTTATTGCATCCAAAGTATGGGATATCAACTTTGATAGCGACACTAATATTATTGAGGTCGCTATTAGACGACTACGCGCAAAAATTGATGATGACTTCCCTGTAAAGTTGATTCAAACCGTTCGAGGCATGGGCTATTTCATCGATAGTACAGAGTCAAGTTGAGCTTGGCGTTACATGCTTAAACGATTGCTGCTAATTTAATCTCGAATGTGGTGATTCTATCCGCAGAACTGCATTCAATTGTTCCTTTGTGCGCTTCGATAATCGACCGGGTAATAGCCATTCCAAGACCCGCATTCAAGGTGCTTCCTTCGCGCCTTGCGGTATCGATTCGGTAAAAACGGTCAAAAAGCTTATCGATATGCTCAGCAGAAATTATCGGGCCTTGGTTACTCACCTTCAAGAGCACCCAATCATCCGCTCTCGAGACCTCAATAACGACAACAGTGCCTTCATCTGCGTAACGCACTGCATTGGACAAGATGTTCGAAAGGGCGCGTCGCAACATGAGATTGTCACCTTGTACCCAGGTGACGCCTTCGCAACTCATGATCAGTTTTAAGCCCTTTTCGTCGGCCGCATATTCGTAATATTCGAGCACGCTCGCTCCGATAGTTGCCAGGTTGTGATCTTCTAAATCGGGAGTAATCATGCCGTTGTCGGCTTTGGCCAGAAATAGCATGTCGTCGACCATTCGCGACATCCTGCGGAGCTCCTCAAGGGTCGACAAAAGAATTTCTTTGTAGTCTTCGCCAGAGCGATCCTTCATCAGCGCGACTTCAGTTTGGGTCAGCATGCTGTTCAGCGGTGTGCGCAGCTCATGCGCGATGTCAGCTGAAAAGCCCGATAGGCGAAGAAAGGAATTATCCAATCGCTCAAGCATGGCGTTAAAGCTGTTCACGAGCTCATGCAGTTCGGTTGGTACCGATTCGGCAGGGATTCGCGTTTCCAGGCAGTTGGCAGTGATGGTGGAAGTTGTCTTTGACAGGCGGGAGATCGGCTTGAGACCCCGGCCAATAAATGCGTAACCAAGTACGCCGCTGAGCACAGCACTGATGAGAAGCGTATAAATGAACCATTGACGAATCATTTCGAAAAAGTGGGTGCGGTGTGTGACATCTAGGGCCAAGTGAATCGTCTTTCCTTCTCCATCTGCCCACTCCCCGATCCGCTGGGTCGTCCCCGTGTAGATGTTGGGGCCCACTTGAATCAGCCACTTGTCAGCATTGCCGGAGTTATTAAAAGGCAGGTATTTTTCGGGTAGGTTGTGATGTGAATAAACGACGCGGTTTCCGGCTTTAATCACGACAGCAAAGCCAAATGAGGTGTCAAGCAATCGGTCGATGTCGGACATTATGGATGACCCAAGGCCGTCATTGCGCGACAGAACTGCCTCCAGCGACTGTATCTTGTGTTGGAGAACCTGTTCATCCTGTCGCTCAAAATGCAGGCGACAAAAAAAATCAAAGCTTACGGCAGCGAACGCCAGAACTGTTGTTACTACCAATATAAAAAGAAGCGCCATTCTGGCGCGCATAGACAACATACTCATAACTGTTTCTCGCTCAGTACCAAAGGCAGCGTTAGTGAAAATGACCAGGCATTTCGTCCTTTACCCTTTACCTCCGCATCTGAACGCCCTAAAGGTGTCCGCCAAGCACCTGGCGCCGGACAAACCACATTTGCAGCAGAGGTAACGCGATCCACTGGGCAATGGGTGACAAACCTACATTCGTAAAGGGCAGCACCGGCATGGATTGTTCATAGGTCCAGCGTTGAAATGGGCCTGTCGCCAGGAGCTCAAAAACTACGGTAATCAGTAGGCCAGCAATTAGGAATATGCCAAGGGGCAGGAATCGATCTGCCAGAAACCAGTACCTTGAACGGGCGAATAAGCTAGCAGTCCAGAACGCTCCAAGGGAAATAATGACGTCGCCGCCGGTGGCTCTGGTGCAATGCAGAATGACGCTGAAGTAATGAGTATCGTCGAATCCGGCAAATAATGGCATCTGCATCAGCTCCCAGATAAAATGCAGGAAGAATGAGAAAATTGCGACGTGTAGCTCTGGTGTGTTCAGTATTCTATTTTTGTTGATAGATAACTCCTTCGGTACGAAATAAGACGGACTAACAGCATTCGATTGAATGCGGATTTAGGCGGCTGTCTTTATTAGAGTCGAAGAGAAAAGGGCTCTATAACGAACCCTTGGTTAAGTTAGCATCGTTTTTTACTATTCGGCGGTTTGCTGAGTCTTCATCATGCCCATCATTATATTGCCGCCCATGTGCTGGTGCTCAGACTTTTTAGCCTATTCTGCCGCTGCGGATACTGCTGCAGTGGTGCCGGTTGCCAATAGGGCGAACAACACAATGTTGAAGGCCACTTTACGCATCACTGTTCTGCTACTCAATCAGAATTTTTTACGCTGGTCAGTTAGGCCTCAAGCGCTGTTTGCTGCTCATATTTCTGTCCCATTCCATATCTCATGCGTACCACAATCATTGATAAATAGGTCAAGAAGAGTAATAGGCCAGGCAGGAAACCGAGGAATAGTTGCTTGTTAAGGTTCAGCAGTATGAAGCTGAACCTAGTCACTGCTATTCCTGTCGTCTGGAATTTTTTATTACAACTTCTCGACTGTTTCTATACAAATTCATATAAAACACTTAATTATTTCATCGCTGCCTTTTATTTGGCTATCAGCAAGGGCCGCCCTTCACCCTATAGGGGCTTTGGTGCGGCACCTGGCGCCTCATGATGGAAGGCGCTTGTACATCAGCTCATAATCGCTGCCGTCTTCGACGAGCGGGGTAATTACTTTGGAAAACTTGTTCATTAGACACCTCTCTTTTGGGAGTGCTATTTAGCTTGACGGTTTGAACCTGACGATAAGCTGTGAGGTACTTACTATTGTGTAATGCCTAGGCGGCATGGCTACCTTTTCCATGGGGTTGATAGCCATGAACCCAGTTTAACGTTGTTTGATCGACGTGATGATTGAGTTCATCCCTTCTGAGGTGAATTCAAACTCGATCTCGTCGCCTTCCTTGAGGCCTTGAAGCTGCTCAGACGTTGCCTTGAAATCCATGGTCATAGGAGGCCATTCAAGCTCTGGTACGGCCCCGTGGGCGATGGTGACAGAACCTCCATTCTGTTTGATCTTGCGCACGGTACCTGTTGCCTTCGCGCTCTGCGTAGAGGTATGCGTTTGCTCCATCTGCATATTGTCCATGGGCATGCTGTGTTTCATTTCCATGCCTTTCATTTCTTCAGCGAAGGCTGCCGGCGTCAGTGCCAGAGTAAGAACTAGTGCCAGTTTGGTTTTCATAATGAATCTCCAGTTTGTGGTTTGGTTTGCTTAATGGACCGGCGTCTCATCAGCAGATAAGCTGCCGGTAGTACAAATAGGGACAGAAGCGGTGCGGTAATCATGCCGCCGACCATTGGCGCTGCGATGCGGCTCATGATTTCACTACCGGTACCGCTGCCAAGCAGGATTGGTAGCAAGCCCGCGATGATGACTGCTACGGTCATCGCCTTGGGCCTCACGCGTTGTACGGCGCCCTCGCGAATCGCTTCCAGGAGTGCCGGTCTGTCCGCACGTCCTGCATTCACGCGCTCGCTCCAGGCATTAGTCAGGTATAGGAGCATGATGACGCCGAATTCGGCCGACACTCCTGCCAGCGCAATGAATCCGACGCCAGTTGCTACCGACAGGTTGTAGTCAAGCAGGTAAAGGAACCAGACACCGCCAGTCAGAGCGAATGGAAGCGTCGCCATTATCAGCAAAGCTTCGCTGAACCTGTTGAAAATGAGGTACAGCAACACAAAAATGATTAGTAGCGTAGCTGGTACAACCATCTTCAGTTTGGCATTGGCGCGCTCCATGAACTCGAACTGTCCGGAATAACTAATGCTCATGCCTGATTCCAAGGACACTTCGCTGTCGATTCTGGTACGCAGGTCGTTCACCACCGCAGCCATGTCGCGATCGCGCACGTCTATATAGACCCATCCGGTGAGTCGAGCATTTTCGCTCTTGAGCATTGGTGGGCCATCCGTGACTTTGATTTGAGCCACCGTTCCCAAAGTGATTTGACTTCCCTCGGGAGTGTAGATCGGCAGATTGCGCAAGTCGGTCAATGAATCACGCCATTCGCGCGGGTAGCGCAAACTGATGGGGTAACGAGCGAGCCCCTCTACGGTTTCGCCAATGGTGGCGCCTCCGACTGCACCGGCCACAATGGACTGCACCTCAGAAATATTCAGCCCGTAACGTGCAGCCGTACTGCGGTCAATGTCGACGTCGATATAGCGCCCACCGGTTAGTCTCTCGGCCACAGCCGAACTTACGCCGGGAACCGTCTTGGCTATGCGCTCGATCGCTTGGCTGGTCTTGTCAATTTGTACCAGGTCCGAGCCGTAAACCTTGACCCCGATCGGACTCTTGATGCCGGTGGCCAGCATATCGATACGATTGCGGATAGGCGGTATCCACAGGTTGGCCAGTCCAGGGACCTGTACCGCATTATCGAGTTCCTTTACCAGCTTTTCAGGCGTCATTCCCGGGCGCCATTGGTCCCGGGGCTTGAACTGGATAGTTGTTTCGAACATGGTCAGCGGTGCCGGATCGGTCGCTGTGTCGGCACGACCCGCCTTGCCGAAAACGCGTTTTACTTCAGGCACGCTTTTAATCATGCGGTCGGTCTGCTGCAGAAGTTCCGATGCTTTTTGAACAGACAGACCGGGTAACGCCGTTGGCATGTACAACAGGTCACCTTCATCTAGTGGCGGCAGGAACTCTCCACCCAGTCGGGAGATAGGCCAGAGTGCCGTCAGAAAAATTACGAATGCGATCACGACGGTGGTTTTGGGCCAGCGAAGTACTGCTTCGAGAGCCGGTTGATATATCCAAATCAGCCCACGATTGATTGGATTGCGATGCTCGTCGGGGATCTTTCCGCGGATCCAATAGCCCATTAGTACCGGAACCAAGGTGACCGACAGCCCTGCGGCTGCAGCCATGGCATAGGTCTTGGTGAAGGCTAGTGGGCCGAACAACCGACCCTCTTGAGCTTCCAGGGTGAAAACCGGAATAAACGACAAGGTGATGATAAGCAGACTGAAGAACAGCGCTGGACCGACTTCGATCGCTGCATTGGTGATGACTTTCCAGTGCTCGGCGCCTTCAAGCTTCTTGTTCAGGTTTTTCTTGTGCCACGCTTCTATGTGTTTATGGGCATTCTCGATCATCACAATCGCAGCATCGACCATGGCCCCGATTGCGATCGCAATTCCCCCCAGGGACATGATGTTGGCGTTGACCCCTTGCCGCTGCATGATGATGAATGCGATCAGGATACCCACTGGCAAAGAGACAATTGCTACCAGCGATGAACGCAGGTGCCAGAGGAACAGCGCGCACACCAGCGCAACGACAATAAACTCTTCCAGAAGCTTGAAGCTGAGGTTGGAAACGGCGCTATCAATCAGCTTGCTGCGGTCATAGGTAGTGACTACCTCAACTCCATCAGGCAGGCTCTTTTTCAGATCTTCAAGCTTGGACCGCACTGCGGTGATGGTTTCGCGAGCATTTTTTCCGCTGCGTAATATCACTACGCCACCGACTACCTCGCCTTCGCCGTCCAGTTCGGCAATCCCCCGACGCATCTCCGGGCCCAGCTGAATATTCGCGACATCGCCAAGTGTTATCGGTGTGCCGGTAGCGCTCAAGCCCAGCGGAATGGTACGAAAATCCTTCAGTGACGAGAGATAGCCCGAGGCGCGAACCATGAATTCGGTTTCGGCGAGCTCCAACACGCTTCCGCCCGTCTCTTGGTTGGCCTCTTCAACCGCTTGCCTGATCTGCTGCTGAGTTATTTGTTGATTGGCCATCCGTAGCGGATCCAGCACCACCTGGTACTGCTTGACCATGCCGCCGATTGGCGCGACCTCTGCAACATTTGGGAGGGTTTTTAGCTCGTACCGCAGGAACCAATCCTGCAGCGACCGCAATTGAGCAAGGTCGTGTTGGCCGGTGCGATCCACCAGAGCATACTGATAGATCCAGCCCACCCCGGTGGCGTCAGGGCCCAACGCTGGCGCAGCGCCTTCGGGAAGTCGGCTCTGCACCTGGCTGAGGTACTCGAGCACCCGCGAGCGCGCCCAATACAGGTCCGTGCCGTCCTCGAACAGAACATAAACATAGCTGTCGCCGAAAAATGAATAACCGCGCACTGTCTTTGCTCCGGGAACCGAGAGCATGGTAGTCGCCAGCGGGTAGGTCACCTGATTTTCAACAATCTGCGGGGCCTGTCCGGCATAGGGTGTGCGGATGATGACCTGAACGTCGGACAGGTCAGGCAGCGCATCAACGGCGGTGTTCTGGATCGACCATATACCCCAGGCAACCGAAAATAGCGTCGCCAGCAATACCAGAAATCGGTTGGCGACGGACCATCTAATGATGTTGGCAATCATGGCTGGTCTCCGAGCTGCTCGATCCGCTCGATAACAAGGCCTTCATCGCTTTCGCTTACACCTACCCGTACCCGGTTACCTTCTTTAAGTCCTTTCAGCAGCACCGGGTCTGCGATCGGAAATGCCATCGTCATGCCCGGCATGTTCAATGTCTTGAATGGACCGTGAGACAAATTGACCTTGTCATCTTCTATGCCCACGATGGTGCCCTCGGCCTCGTGCAATGTGGGCGCGGTGTTTACTGGCGATTGCTCTGGTTTGGTGGTCAGTCCGCGCAGACTGGCTTCGGAATCGAGCAGGAACTGCCCGGACGCAACCACGCGCTGGCCTTCGTCAAGTCCCGACAACACTTCTGACTTGAAATCGGTTTCGCGGCCGACCCTGACTTCTACGGGCCTGAACCTGCCTTCATCCTCGGAGAGCATAACAAGCGTGCGCCGACCTGTTCTGATTAGTGCTTCAGTGGGTACCACCAGGGCTACCTCTTCATCACGGCTCAAGGTCACGTCTGCGGTCATGCCGGGGCGCAGGAGTTGATCGGGGTTGGGTAGCACGACTCGAACCCGAACGGTTCGGCTTTCCAGGTTGGCTTGGGGTAAGATCGCCTCAATCACCGCGCCCAAGATTTCGCCCGGGTAGGCAGGCAGTATGGCCTCGACCTTTTGCCCGACCTTCAGGTTGCTCACCTGCGCTTCTGGGACGGCAACGTCCAGCCAGACTTTTTCCAGGCCGTTGATGCGGGCAAGGGACGCGCCAGCAGGTAGAGTCATACCCTCACGGACATCAAGTGAGCGAAGTACACCGCTGATAGGGCTGGTAATGGTCCAGTTTGAGCTGGCCTTGCCGCTGCGTTCCAGCGCTGTAATGTGCTCGTCCGGCATGCCGGCAAGACGCAGGCGGTTACGAGCTGCAGCCAGCAACTGAGGCTCACCCATTCCACGCAATGCTAGATATTCCTCCTGTGCAGCCGACCATTCGGGAAAGAAAAGGTCGGCCAGCGGCGCATTTTCTGGTATCACGTCTTCCGGGGCCAGATCGTAAACTTTCTCGACAAATCCGGCGCTGCGTGTCTGCACAATGGCTACGTCACGTTCATCGTAGCCCAGCGTGCCTGACGCTTTGACGGTCTGGCTTATTGCTTCCCGGGTAACCGGTGTGACCCGCATTCCTAAATTCTGCGTCACTGAAGGGTCGATGAGCATGGAAGCACTTCCTGCCCCTTCTTCGGCATAACGAGGCACTAAGTCCATGTCCATGAACGGCGATGGGCCAGGCGCGTCAAAACGTTGCTGCGGATACATGGGATCGTACCAATACAGCACTTCTTTCTCGCTTTGATCGGCGGACTGAGCCTGGGCACTACTTGCGAACACGGTGATGCTTGTCACTGCAACGCTGGTTAAAAACATGGGTAGGCCGATCAGCAGAGCTAGCCGTTTGATTCGAAATGTCATGGCTGAGTGTCTCCTAAGGAAAAATGTAAGCGGGCATTAGTCAGCGAACGGTTACTGGCTAGATCGACAAGGCGCAGACGCATCTCTAACAGCTCCTCGCGTGCTGTGATCACGGCAGTTAGTTCACCTTTGCCTGAGCGGTAGTCGGCCATGGTCAGACGAACTTTTTCATCAGCTAGAGGCAACAGTGTCTCCTTGGTGCGATCTAGTGCCCGTTCCAGACGTCGGAGTTCAGCCAGGTCTGCTGACAGCTCCTGCCGGAGCTGTCGCAGCCGGTCCTGCCGCTCGGCTTCCAGCCCTTCCAATCGCGCGCGTTCAGCGCTTATCTTCGGATCTTGTCTGGATCCTGCGAAAACTGGCAGGTCGAAGCTGAGGTTGAGGCTGATCATGTCGCCAAAGCCGCGTCCTCTCTTCTGATAATCCACGCCCCAGGCCCAGTCCGACGTTTTTTCCGAAACGGCTTGTGCAATCTGGGCTTCGGCTCGACTTGTCATCGGGTCAAATTCCAGTAACTCAGGGTGGTGTGTGAAGTTATTAAGGTAAAGCTCAGGGCTGCTTGTCCATTCCGGCCAGCTGCCCTGCAGTGGCTGGGTTGCAGCCTCGCCGATCCATCGTCGGAGCTCCGCCCGGGCAACCGCTTTACTCCGGATCAAGACATCTTCCTGTTCAGCTAAGTACGCGGCTTCCTGTTTGGGTAATACGCTATCGCTCGACAGTCCACGAGCGCCGGCAATGTTTGCCTTGATCGCCTGAGCAAAAAGACGATTCTCGGTGTAGAGCTGGTCAAAAATGATCAGCTTGCGCTCGGCTGCCAGGGTTGTAATCCAGGCCTCGGCTGTCATCTGGCGGACCTTGATTCGCTCGACCCTTCGCTGTACCCGGGCCAATGCCACGGTGGCTTCGGCGGTTTCCACTCGTGCACGGCGTTTGGCGCGGTTAGGGACCTCTTGCATAACGCCGACCATCTGCATCGTCATCGCCTCTGCGCCCAATTGCAGTCTGGACTGACCTTCAATAGGGAGGTTCTGGACTCCAAGCTTCAGCCTGGGGTCCGGCAGCTCGCCCGCTGGCGTGACGAGGTTTTGGGCAGCTTGCAGGTTCGCGCTGCGCGCCCCTAGGGAAGGGGCTCCTTGCTCCGCTAGAGTGATCGCCTCCTCGAGCGTAAGTGCTGCTGATATGCCGGGAACTGCAGCCAAGCCAATAAACATGGCAGTGGCACATATGCGCACGCCGTGAATTCGGTGATTCATGTCTTCGATTCCGTTGATGTTCTAGCGCATGCCATAGGCATACCTTCACCGCCTGCTCCAGTCGATCAGGCGAAACTAGGGGGCAAAAACATCAGCTGCGAGGGGGGTGCCAGATAATATCAGGCGTGCGAGCCGGTACTCGAACAGGAAGGAGGGTGGGGTGGCGAGGGGGGAGCGCCAGCGAAACGGTTTTGTTGACCGCAAGTTGGAGTAAGCTGCTGGTTTTACATTCTTGCCCGTTTTCGCAGGCTGACTTGAGCGCGTCTGGATCACAACATTCATGCGCAGAAGCGTCCAACGCCGAAGTGTCGTCGTTGGACGCAATGGCCGAAAGGCTCATGGTATGACGAGTGTCAAGCGTCATGGTTTGCGCCGTCCCGCTGATAGGAAGCGCAAGAATCATAAGCAGAACGATAAATACATTTCGGCACGTCATAGTAGGCTTAAGATATTGGAAAGTTAAACGGATGCAGCCGGTTATGTCCTTTCCTCTCCTCCCTCGGGATAATGCAAGTAATGATATCAGAGCTCGCTGACACAAAACTGAGCTGAAGATTACATTTGCGTCAGTTTCAAGCTTCCGGTCTGTGAATGCTGCCCCAGAGCTATTCAATGAACATGCTGTTCGTCGTTTTCATGCATGTGTGTTTTCGGAGCTAGTTCAGGCTTGCCCTGCTCTACCTTTGAATCGCCCGCATGATGATCTGTATCTGTTGCCTCACCAGCATGATGGTTCGGCATGCTGCCAGCTTGAGGCATGCCAGAAGCGTGATGATCCGAATTACTTGATGGAGCAGCTGAATGGTGCCCACCAGGACTATTACCTTGCCCTTCATCCTTATGCATAGCAGTTTCACCGCCACCATGTTGATGGCCGCTGCTAGATGCAACAAGGGTTTGGTATTGGGTTTGATCCATTTCTGGCAGTTGCTCTAAAAACGCGACCATGCCCCATATATATGGATCGGCCATACTTTTACCCCAAGCAGGCATGCCAGTGGCTTTTATCCCGTGCTTGATAACCCAAAATGCCGCTGCGGGACCCTCTTCGATACTTTTTTCAGCGAGATTGGGAGGCGCGGGATACAAGGCTTTGCTGAGCTCCGTGTCAGCCATGCCAGGAGCCAAGTGACAGCCAACACACATAGAGTTGTAGTTGCCGGCACCAGCCTTAATCATTGCGGGATCATTGAGGTTAGGTACTTCGATAGCGTTGCTGCGGACCTCGATGGAACGGTCACGAGCCATGGCTAAAAACGAGTGAACAACTTTAAAGTGAGGGTCGTCAGCGCCTACATTTACGATGCCAAAATAGACAACAGCAGAGATGACGAAACCAGCAGCAACAGTGGCTGCGACGAGCGCTTTAATTGTGTTTTTCATATATTTCTCTTAAAACCACATCCGGATACCCGCAACGAAGCGAGCCTCATCAATATCAGCACCTTCAGCTCGGGCGTAATCTGACGTATTACCGTAAGAGCGATTCCACGACACGCCGATGTAGGGTGCAAACTGGCGAACGATTTCATAGCGCATACGCACGCCCAATTCAATGTTAGACAGCCCGGAGCCAACCCCTCGTTCAGGATCATTTTTGCCGTAGAAGTTCGCTTCCGCAGTCGGCTGTAATATCAAACGATTAGTTAACAATATGTCGTAGTCGCCTTCGAGCCTGGCAGCTGACTGCCCACCTTCGCCAATATATGCCGTTGCTTCAGCTTCAAAAGCATAGAGAGCCATGCCTTGAATTCCCAATGCGGCCCAGGTTTGCGGAGAACTCGGTTTAAAGTCTTGTCGAACACCCGCGACGACGTCCCACCATGGGCCTATGGAGTGCCCAAACAACGCCTGTATTTCGGCCTCTTCAGTCACGCCATTGGTGCGTTCCCCTTCCGAACGAAGCCAAAGACGATTTATATCTCCGCCAATCCAGCCTGAGGCATCCCATGACAAGGTACTGCCGTCATTTGCGTCTTGATATTCAAGCTGGTCAAGCAGGAAAAAACTATTGATCCCGCTTTCGTGCATATTACTGTGATCTGGTAGCCCTGAAAAAGCTGCCTCTCGGTCAGCATCAGTTAGTTCAGGGATTGGTGTCCTGCTGGTAGTGATCGGGTCGGCGGCTTGGGTATGGTTCATTTGGCTATGATCCATAATGCCGGTTTCAGGACCCTCGGGCATGGAACCCATTTTGCTGTGATCCATAGTGGGCATAGAATCATGTCCCATAGCGGCATGATCCATGGTCGAGTGGTCCATGGGCTCAGCAGCATAAGCCTTCACGCCATACGGGGCAGTCATGGACACCGCAAGAGCGATGACTGTAGCGGATGAGTATTTAGTGATCATGTTTAGCCTCCGCCTTACTGTCGTCGGCGTTTATATCAGCACCCATCATGTCATGCTCCATCGAACCGTGATCCATTCCGTCGTGGTTTATCGCTTCGAGCTCTATTGATTCGCCCTGCTGCAGATGGCTTTCCGCCAATGTCGGGTTGGCACTCGTTGATTGATGCGTTTTCGCCTCAGCTCTCGACTCGTCAGCAAATGCCAAAGGCACAGCGAATAGTGTGCTTAACCCGAAGGAAAGGGCGAAACCAATTAGAGCTTTACGTTGTATGGGTAGGTTCATCTGTTTAGTCCTCTACTCTTCGACACGCACTTCGCGGAACATGCCCATGTCCATATGTAGCAACAAATGGCAGTGATAAGCCCATCGACCTAGCGCATCTGCGGTAACGCGGTAGCTGCGTTTAGTCCCAGGCGGCATGTCAATCGTGTGTTTGCGGACTTTGAAGTTGCCGTTCTCATCTTCCAGATCGCTCCACATGCCGTGAAGATGGATGGGGTGCGTCATCATGGTGTCGTTTACCAAAATGATTCTTACGCGCTCGCCATATTTCAGGCGCACAGGTTCTGCATCTGCAAACGGAACACCGTCGAAAGACCAGGAAAATTTTTCCATATGTCCGGTAAGGTGCAACTCAATCGTGCGACTTGGCTTCCGGCCGTCGGGGTCTTCAAACGTGCTCTTAAGGTCAGCGTAAGTGAGTACTCTACGTCCATTTTCGCGCAAGCCAATGCCAGGATCGTCCAACTTAGGCGTGGGCATCATGGTTTGCATGTCGACCAGCGGGTTACCTTCCTCTGATGCGGGATGAGTCTGCATGCTGGCACCCATACCAGACATCGCAGAATGATCCATGCCTGCCATTTTGCTGTGATCCATTGTGCCCATGTCACCTTGCATGCTGCTGTGGTCCATACCACTCATGCCCGACATACCCCCATGGTCCATACCCATATCACTCATGGAAATCAAAGGCCGAGGATCTGTTTCGGGTACCGGAGCACTTAAGCCTTCGCGGATTGCTAAGGTGCCTCGCGCATAACCTGTGCGATCCATGGATTGTGCAAAAATGGTGTACGCCTCTTGATCTGAAACTTCGACTATTACGTCATACGTTTCAGCAACTGCAACACGTAACTCGTCGACGCTAACCGGATGAACGTGCTGCCCGTCGGAAGCAACGACAGTCATTTTTAGGCCAGGAATACGCACGTCGAAATAGCTCATTGCAGAGCCATTAATAAAGCGCAAACGAATTTTTTCACCTGGTTTGAAAAGCCCGGTCCAATTGCCATTGGGAGCGTGACCATTCATCAAATAGGTGTAAGTAAACGCACTGACGTCAGCAAGATCGGTAGGGCTCATCTTCATCTCAGCCCACATCTTTCGGTCTGCAAGCGTGGCAGACAAACCTTTCTCACCGACGTCATCGACGAAGTCACCGACGGTACGTTTGTGATAGTTGTAGTAATCGGACTGCTTCTTCAGCTTACTGAGAACTCTATCCGGATCTTCATCTGTCCAATCGCTGAGCATCACTACATAATCGCGATCATAGGCAAAGGGCTCAGGCTCAATGGCATCAATGATCAATGGGCCGTACACGCCAACCTGTTCCTGTAGTCCGGAATGGCTGTGATACCAATAGGTGCCGTTCTGATTGAGTTTAAACGTGTATTCGTATATGCCGTCGGGCGCTATGCCAGCAAAGCTTAGGCCGGGCACGCCATCCATATTTGCCGGCAAAATAATGCCGTGCCAATGAATCGACGTGTCTTCTTTGAGGCGATTTCGCACCCTTAAAGTGACGGTGTCGCCCTCGCGCCAACGCAAGATAGGCCCCGGCATAGAACCGTTGATAGTTTTAGCCAGCCTCGTTTTACCAGTGATGTTGACGGGTGTTTCGCCAATCACCAGATCAAACTGCGAGCCGGCCAGTACGTTCGGTTGGCCGGGACTAGTAAGAGCCCAAACCGGGGTACGCCACAAACCTAGGCCTCCGACAATACCAGCGGCGGTCAAGCCTTTAACGAAGGTTCGTCTTGAGGTTTTATAATGCATTCTGATAAGCCCCTTAAGCTTAGTAATCCGAGATTGAAATTTTAAAACCAGGTTGAATCAATCCGATCCGAGCGCATGAGTTTGATGCTATGGTTTGCGATCGCAAATTAATACTACGACCCTCATACCTACAAATTGCCACATTTCAACCTGTTGCTTGATTACATTTATGTCAGGTTGGCTGATAAATGTTGTACGAATATTTCTCTTGCTTGGTGCCTACTTATAGGCTTGCATCGCAATAGGCTTGCATCGCAGCTTTGTTCGCCGCATGCGCGCGATCAAAAATTCGGTCAGACCCGCCTTCTGCCATTGCCAATGAAGATACGCTGACAGCAGCAATTACTAGCAATACTTTGATCATTGAATTTCAAACCACCTTTTAATAAATAATCCTAACTAAGAATTAGTTAAGTTAAGCGTTGAGCTTGTAGCTACCTTAGCGGGTGACCCCTGTCAGGAAGCTGATCTCGAAATTACATTTATGTAAGCCTCTAGCTAGATGGCTTATTGATCTGCACACTAGGGCTACCCAGCAACAGGATTTCTCATGAAAATTTTAATCGCAGAAGATGAGCCAAAAATCGGTATTTATCTACAGCAAGGTCTTGTCGAGGCGGGGTTTAACGTTGCTCGTGTGATGACGGGAATAGATGCCCTGCAACTAGCGGTCACTGAGTCATTTGACTTATTGATTCTGGATGTAATGATGCCGGGATTAGATGGCTGGGAGGTGTTGCGCAGGATACGAGCGACGGGCAGAGATACTCCAGTATTATTCTTGACGGCGAGAGATGGTATCGATGATCGTGTAAAGGGTTTGGAATTGGGAGCCGATGACTACCTCATTAAACCTTTTGCTTTCGCTGAGCTACTCGCTCGAGTGAGGACTTTACTGCGCCGAGGGAATAGCTCGCCAGCACCCACTACGATGAGATTAGCTGACCTAGAGGTAGACCTCCTAAAACGTCGAGCAACCCGAAATGGTGCTCGAATTGATCTTACTGCAAAGGAATTCGCTTTGCTTGAGTTGCTATTGAGGCGGCAAGGGGAGATTTTATCTAAAGCGGTAATCGCCTCTCAAGTATGGGATATGAACTTCGATAGCGACACTAATGTTATAGAGGTTGCCATCCGGCGTTTGCGCGCAAAAATAGACGACGATTTTTCTCCAAAACTCATTCGCACTGCACGAGGTATGGGATACGTGCTCGACGTCCCGGAGCTAAAATGAGAAGACTTTCATTAACTACTCGCATGAGTTTGATGTTCATGTTAGGGGTTATTTCTGTTTTAATCGTTACAGGCTTAAGTTTTCATGCGCTGGCCAAACACCACTTTAAAAATTTAGATCGCCAAATACTGGAAGAAAAACTCGAATCCACCACAAAAGCGCTGACCACTACTCACAGTGAGCAGGACTTCATGAGCGCGCAACCACAACTACACACGTTACTCGGCGCGCATGCAGGACTTTCAGCATTCATTTTCAATAAAGAAGGCGTTGTCATTTTTACTGAGCCAAGTTTAGCTAAAGTACCTGTAAATCATGACATTGGTTCAGGTTCAGGCTTTTTCGAATGGACAGAGAGAGGTCATAAGTATCGGGGTATGGCATCTGTACTTCCAGAAGGAAGCCGGTCCTTCGCTGAATCAGCTCTATTAGTTCTTGATGTCACAAGCCACGAACACTTTTTTGAGAAGCTACAACACTGGTTTTGGATTGGATTGGTAGTAAGTGCTTTTGCTAGCGCATTGCTTGGTTGGATCGTTGCTCGCAGTGGCTTACGTCCTTTAAGGAAGGTGACACAAGTGGCGAGCGCTATGTCAGCAAGGTCGCTAAAAGAGCGAATTTCATTAGAGCGAGTTCCTCAAGAGCTTCAAGAGTTAGTTTTTTCGTTTAATGAGATGCTGGCCCGGCTTGATGATGCATTTGCCAGGCTATCAAATTTTTCTGCTGACATAGCTCACGAGCTGAGGACTCCCATCAGTAATTTAAAAACTCATACTGAAGTCGTCCTTAGCCAGGAACGAAAAATTGAGTCTTATCAGGATAATTTATATGCCAACCTTGACGACTTAAATAAAATATCACGCATAATTGACGATATGTTGTTTTTAGCTAAATCTGATAATGGCTTGATTATTCCACAGCAGGAAAATATTGAGTTAAACGCCTTGATTTGTAAGCTTGTTGAATACTATGAAGTTCTTGCAGAAGAATTAAAAATACAGTTTAAAGTCGCTGGACATGGGCATATTTTAGGCGACAAGCTGATGTTGAGTCGCGCCATTTCAAACTTGATTTCCAATGCGCTCAGGTACACCCCGGCACACAATATTATTTCTATAATTATAGCGACAGAATCTAGTTCCATTACGCTATCTGTAAAAAATCCGGGAGAGACTATTTCTCCAGAACATTTAGACCATTTATTTGATCGATTTTATCGTGCAGACCCTGCTCGCCGTGACGGAGATCCTAGCAATGCCGGGCTAGGCCTGGCGATTACGAGGTCAATAATTTCCGCGCACAATGGCGAAATTTGGTGCACGTCCAAGGAGAGTGCGACTGCTTTTCACCTGAGTTTTCCTAAGGCTGTCAGTCAGCAAGGTTGATTTCTCCGAGGTTTCTAGAGCTTCTCACGCTAACAATAAGCAGTTAATAGCCCCTAGTTTAGTAGACACCTCTAGGCCTTATAACCAAGGCTCCCATAGAGGGCTGCAAATACTGACGGGCCACTGAACCTTGGACGAGGTCAGATGATTCATTAGCATGACTTAGTATGCACTCAATGAAAGGTAAAAAATCACACCTGAAACACGGGTGCAAAGCCACCGCCAGGCGTGCGGAAGTTAGTGGTTTGGCCCTGGTATACCCGTGCAGCGATGAGCAAAGTTTTTCCGCCGTAGGTGTAAAGGCGAATATCGACTTTCCTAGTGGTTACAGTGCCGTCAACTCTCATGGCTCGTTCCCCCGCCGGGACGAATTTCTGCGCGATATAGTCGCCTTGCAAAATGTTGTCGAAAACACGCCGGGTCAACTTGTCGCCGCGGTATACGCCCTTGCTGCCATGGCCGGCAACCGGCTTGAAGAAAAGTTCACGCCGGGAACCCCACAGTTCCCCTGCGTCGCTTGCTGTAACCAGCCGGGTCTTGGGTATGGAGCTCTCCAGATATCGGGCTTGAACTTCGCTGAGTCCCCAGTCGCGAAGGGTCGAGGGGTCGGAGAGTAGGATAAGATTTCGTTTGTCGGCCATCAGTGCGTGCACACGGGGGTTTGGCGTTACCACCACTGCGCCGTCGACGTACGCACGTCTGAGCGCCTCATGAGCTGGGGCTTCCAGTGCGAAGTCCACTAGTCGGTTGTACACCATGTCGATGCGCTTTCCTTGTGCAACCAATGCACCATCGACATATTCAAGCTCCGATGGGTCCAATATCAGGGTATTAATTCCTCTGGCTTGAAGTTGCTGTCGGGCCAGTTGGAATTCAGTGAACATAAACTGGGTCTCCGGGGCTTCGTCCACGATGGCCATGCTTTTGGGCATCGAGTCAGCCCGTTGCCTTTGCCACTCCTGTCGAAACATATCGAACACAGCAGTCTCAAATCCATCCAGCGCCTGTGTGGTTGCTGCGGTCTGTTGAGATGGTTTACAGCATCGGTGTTGAGCCCGAGCTAGCACCGAGTTCAGAAATGCGCCGCCGGCATTGGTATTGATCTCGATCAGTTGAGGACCGTCTTTGCCCAAGTGAAAGTCATAGCCCATGAACGCCCCTATGGGACCTGGATCGAAGCCTGCAATTTCCGGCGCCCAGGACAGAACGCGTTCTCGATAGGACGAAAGCTCTGCGGTTGATTCGATCGCTTCAACGATTCGTTCCATCGCTTTGATGTCGGACTGGGGGACGAAGACCGGCGTGTTTGAAAAAAGCTGATGGAATTCAGGAGTGATCGACGGCACGTATCCAGCGGCTGCAAATTGATGTTCAAAGCTCTCTTTGAGGGCTGTACGATCAAGGGTTACGCAATAGCACTCGCGGTTTAGACGCTCCGAGTAGCTATCAACCGACTGTGTATTTTCCTGAGTTACATCTTTCATTTTAGACTCGTGGTTATAGTAGATTGTGCGATTCCTAGGCGCAGGAATATTTTGTTTTAAACAGGCCGCTCGTCCGGGATGGCTGTTAGCGGGACCACACTGCGTTATAGCAGAGAAATAGCCCATATTATGATGGATAGACTATTGAGATACTTTTTTCACCCTGG
>TARA_R110000851_G_scaffold98310_2_pt1 | contig 19827 bp, 10 predicted proteins | sample TARA_R110000851 | Tara Oceans TARA_R110000851 (sample SAMEA4397627) | marine metagenome | biome: Polar Biome; feature: [DCM] deep chlorophyll maximum layer (ENVO:01000326); material: water (ENVO:00002006), including particulate matter (ENVO:01000060) such as... | depth 17 m
GGTGAAGGCAATGAAGGCGGTGAATTAAATCTAGATGACGAAGCTGTACTTGCTTACATGAATAAAAGGAATGGAACAAATTTAGATTCCCTTAATTCGAACAATGACGCTCCTGAAGAATTACCCGAAGACGTAGCTGCGTTTCTTAAATATAAAAAAGAAACGGGAAGAGGTTTAAATGATTTCATGCAGACTCAGAGAAATTTTGACGAAGCTGATTCAGATACCATTATCAGGGAATATATAAGAGCCACTGAGCCTGGTTTAGATGAAGCTGATATTACTGCAGAAATGAAGCAATATCAGGTAGATAGAGAATTGGCTAGCGAAGAGAAAATCGAGCAAGTTGATTTAAAAAGAAAAAAAATTGAATTTAAAGCTAAGAAATTCTTAAAGGAAAACAGCGCTAAATATACCACTAAGCTTGAGTCAAGCAGTAGTGATATGCCTGTAGAACTTAGAGATAAAATCGAAGCTTACGATAAGTTAATCGAAGGTAACAAAGGGATCGACCAAAAAGTATCTAGAAAAAGAGATGCGTTTATTGAAGGAACAGATAAATTATTTACTAAAGAATTCAAAGGTTTTGAAGTCGAGTTAGGAGGTAACAAAGTTTTATTCAATCCATCAGATGTGGGAACGATGAAAAAGAGTCAGTCAACATTGGCTAATTTTTATGATCCGTTTACAGATAAGGACGGAATACTTGTAGACCCCGAAGGTTATCACAAACGATTAGCTGTAGCCATGAATCTAGAAGCTTACACTGAAACGTGCTATAAACAAGGCGCTGCTGATGCTTTAGTAAAAGAATCTGCAGAAGTCAAAAATATAGACATGAAGACGAAGCACCCCCACGGATCTGGCAATAAAACAAAGGGGATGAAAGTCAGGGTCGTAGAAAATCCCTCCTCTGGGGGATCTTCTGAGTATAAAGGCCCACTATAAATCAGAGCAAAAACGTCAAAAATGGCAGGATCAGTAAGCACAACTCCAGGTTATGAGTTACAACCTAGTGCAAAACAAATAGCGACTCAAGCGAATTATATCACGGATTTCAACTTCATGCAGACCGAATTACCGGAGCTTTATGAAAAGGAATTCGCTAGATATGGCGATAGAACCATAGCTTCTTTTTTAAGAGGCATGAAATCTGAAATGCCTTTTGCTTCGGATTTAATCAAGTGGACTGAGCAAGGTAGATTACATACAGCGTATGTAAATTGCGAAAGTGATGCAGCAGCTGGATCACATACAGCAACCATCACTGTTAATGATACTATTACAGGAGGTATCGCCATAAGAGCCGGTCAAACAATCATGATTAATTCTGCAGCAGGAGCATCAAACAAAGCAGGTGTCATGGAAGTGGATCTAGCGGCTGGAACTTTCGATGTAGCTTATTACGCTACGGGAGGCCAAACATACGCTACAGGTGATGTATTGTCTATGTTCATCTATGGTTCTGAATTCAGAAAAGGAACCGGAGGCATGAAAGGTTCTTTGGAAGCTGAAACAAACATCTTCGAAAATTCTGCAATTATCCTTAAAGACCACTACGAGGTAGCTGGGTCTGATATGGCTCAAATTGGATGGGTTGAAGTTGAAGACGGTAACGGTGGTACGGGGTACCTTTGGTACATGAAGTCCAAAGGAGATACCCGAACTAGATTCGAGGAATATCTTGAAACATCAGGTATTGAAGCTGTCCCTGCAGAGACTGGTTCTGGTATTAGAACTCAAACAGCCAACACTGATTTAGGTGATAAAGGTTCTGATGGGTTATTGTACTCAATTGGTAAACGCGGTAATATTTGGGCCGGAGGCAATCCAGAGACATTACCTGAATTTGATGAAGTAGTTGCTCGTTTAGACAAGCAAGGAAAAATCTCTCAAAATATGCTTTTCATCAATCGAAAGTTCGATACTGATATTGATGATATGTTAGCAACATTAAACGGTTATAACGGAACAGGCGCAGCTAACTCAGCTTCGTTTGGAGCTTTTGAGAACTCAGATAAAATGGCGCTGAACTTAGGATTCACAGGATTTAGACGTTCTGGTTATGATTTCTATAAAACTTCTTGGAAGTATTTAAACGATCCAACAATGCGCGGGTCGTTGACAACCGGAGGTATCAACGGAGTATTGGTTCCAGCAGGAACTAAATCTGTATATGATCAAGTTGCAGCGAAAAACATGAAGCGTCCATTCCTTCATTGTCGTTATAGAAAATCTAGCACTGAGGATAGAAAGCTCAAAACTTGGGTAATCGGTTCTGCGGGCGGGGCTTCTAATTCTGACAAGGATGCAATGGAGGTTCATTGGTTGTCAGAGAGAATGTTGTGTACATTAGGTGCAAACAACTTTTTCAAGTTCAATCAATAGTAAGATCAATTAAAAGGGAGCTACCTTATATGTAGCTCCCTTTTTCTTAAAAAAAGAAACAATTTAAAATCAGTTATTATGCCAATAGCAGCAAGAGAATACAAGTCAAAAAAGTACGAGTCAATTGGAGAAGACGGGATTTCATTAAGAATAGCTCACAAGAGCACTAGAAGTCATCCGTTAATGCATTTTGATGAAAAATTAGGTTACGAAAGAGAATTAGGTTACTCACGAAACCAAAAATCCATATTCGTGGATGAATGGAAGGGCCGTCCAACCGTTGATCCTATATGGATGGAAGAAGGAGGTATTATTGTAGAGGCCGAGAATCAAACTCTACAGAAGTTTTTAGAAATTACTCCCGATAATGGAGTCGTATTTAGATTAGTTGATTTAGCAGCTATAGCTGAGGAGGAAGTGAATGTTATGCTTAGGGATAACGAGTTAATGAATCAAGCACTGGAGCTAGATATCGATCAAATTCAAATGATAGCTAAGGTTATTCTACCTAGAGGATCAGAAAAACTTTCAGCAAAAGAACTGAAGAGAGATTTTTATCTAAAGGTAGCTGAATCTCCTTTATCATTTCAAGCGGCAATGAAAGACCCTCAAATTGAACTTCATTCGCTAGTTACGAATTTCATCACTGCTAAGCTTATCACGTTCAGGAATAGCAAAAAAGAAGCTTGGATGAACACAACAGAAAGAAAAAATAAGCTAGTTGTTTTTGAAAATTTATCAGTGAACAAGGTGGGTGTTATATCAGATTTCCTGATATCACCAGAAGGGACTGACGATATGAAGGCGTTAGAGGTTTGCTTTAACGACTTAGATGAATAAATTAGCATATATTCAAATTGAAAGAGGCTTCATTGTAAGCCTCTTTTTTTTTGTATTTTTGTCTCAAACTTATTTAGATGATAAATTCAGTCCGTCACGCAGTAGCATCTTTTTTAAACAAAAATAACAACGGCTACATAGAAGTCAGTGATTTTGAGTCTTTCTCTGAGTTGGCTCAATTAGAATTATTCAAGGATTGGTTCACCGAACTATCCGCTATTGTAAATAAAATCAACAGAGGGAAATCTGCTAGTGGATTATCTAGTAAGAAAACCTTGCTAGAAGAGCGAATAGAATCATTCGCATCTGTAGATAAATTAATTCAACCAACCATTAGCGTAAATAAATTTACCCTTCCGAACGTCATTGATCAAGGGTATGTGTACCACAAAATACTAAAGGTAAATTACATCAATCCGCTCACGGGAGATTTCATAGCCGAGATAGACAGGGTTTCTCAAGTAGAAATAAGGTTACTTAATTCATCGTTAAACACATCCCCCACAGCTATGCATCCAGTATATAGTCAGGAAGGTAATACCATCACTGTTTTTCCTTTAAGCGTAGGTGTAAAGGACTCAGTGGAGTGTGTATCTGTGCGAAATCCAAAAACTCCAAAATGGACTTACACATCATTTGCAGGAGGAGAACCTATATTCAATCCATCAGCTAACGATTATCAAGATTTCGAAATCCCTGATGACGAGCAAGATAATTTAGTAGATAAAATACTCTTATATTCAGGTGTGTCTATTCGCGAAATACAAGTAATGAGATTTGCTAAATCAGAAGAGGCAGAAGGTAAGCAAGCGTACAGGAGAGGTTACGAGGAATAAAAGCAAACTAAAACATCATGAGTTACATAAACGACAGTACGTATTACGAGAATGACGGAAATGCCCCTACGGAAATAAATCTAGGGTCTTATCAGTACATATCATTAAAGGATATCGTTAAAGATTTCCAGTTGTTTAATGTGGGTGAGAACTCTTGGCTAGACAATGTACCAAGACATAAAATTATTTACTTCGCTAAATTAGCAATTAGAGAACTTCATTACGAAGCGTTGAAGGAAGTTAAAGCTCTTGAATTAAATGTCTCTGATGAGTTAAGATATATCCTGCCTCCCGATTACGTGGGGTTAACTAGAATATCATTATATAAAAACGGAATGCTATATCCGTTATTAGAGAGCTCAGTATCGATGACTAGTAAGGCTTACTTACAAGACAATGAAGCTAATGTTTTATTTGATTCTGATGGTAATGCTTTATCTCCTGAATACTCTGATTTAGATAGGGAAAGAATATCAGGATTAAACAAACAGTTGTACACAAACCCAGGTCATCAATACGATAACACTTACGGCTACTGCTACGAGGATAATTGGTATTTCGGAGGTGTTTTTAATCTAGAAACAAAAGATGCTAACGTAAGTCCTAGATTTAAAATAGACAAAAGAGGAGGGGTTATTAACTTCAATTCCGAGATGTCGGGTGAATTAGTCGTTCTTGAGTACGTTTCCGATGGGATGGAAAAAGGGGATGACGAAAGAGTTTTTGTCAATAAAATATTCGAGGAGTATACTAAAGAGGCTATGTTTTACTTAATAGCTAAAGGGCAAAGAAGCGTACCCGGTTATGTTGTTGAACGAGCCAAGAAAAGTCGAAGAGCCTTATTAGCTAACGCTAAAATTAAAATAAGCGGACTGGGCGCTGATAGAGTTATTCAATCATTAAAAGGTAGAAACAAGCAAATTAAGATGTAATGGCGAATATAAAACGAAACTTCTCAAAAGGGAGGATGGATAAAATGACATCTCCTAAACTAGTTAAGGATGGTGAGTATATTGATGCGTTAAATCTTAGTGTCTCTACTACGGAAACCAACACAAAAGGTCTCGGAACCAACACACCAGGCACTGCTAAAATATCCACTCTAAATTTCAACGGAGTTCCGTTAAGCACTAGTGCTGAAGCCTTGGGCTCTCTAGAGGATTCAGCTACATCGACAGTATATTGGTTGATTCACGATCCATCATTCCCTAATTCCCCCACAGGTAAATTAGACATGATAGCTTCGTATAACGAATCAAGTAAAACAGTAACTCAACATTTGATTAGCTTGAGTGACGGGGGTGGAGTGAACACAACACTGAATTTTGATCCGTTGTATTTAATGAGGGGAATGAATATTATTGACAATATATTCTTCTTTACTGATAAACATGAGGCCCCAAGAAGATTTTACACTGATAAATTATACGGAACCCCTAGTTTACCCGTAGGCTCGGCTGTAGACGGATTCTCTAGAGAAGAGTTAATGATTATCCAGAAACCACCAGCTAAAGCTCCAGGAGTAGAACTTCTTAATTTAGGTAATGATTCAGACTTTATGAGCGAGAGATTTATCGCTTTCGCTTATAGGTATAGATATGCTAACAATGAATATTCAGCCACCTCTAATTGGTCGAATCAAGCTTTTTCTCCATCTATATTCAATATAGGTATTGACTCTTTTCTGAATGAAGGCATGAAAAATAGCGCTAATGCCGCTAGGTTAACCTTTAATTCAGGAGGTAGTTTAGTTGAGGGCGTTGATTTGTTATTTAAAGAAACTGGAGGAGATTTAATTAAGGTAATAGAGCAAATAGACAAGGTTGAGGCTGGGTACATAAATAATTCAGAATATACCTATCAATTTTCAGGGAGTAAAATATTCACTATATTATCAGAAGCTGAAATACTCCGAGTAAGTGATAGCGTACCTGAGTTAGCAGGGGCTCAAACCATAATCGGAGGGCGGTTAATATACGCTGATTATGAAGAAGGGAATGATTTAATCACAGCTGATGGATCTAAAGTGAAGGTTGATTACACGGTTGAGTTATTGAGCGAGAGTGTTTCTGTGGCAAATTTGACAGAAGCAAAGTCGGATGCTATAATCCCGTGGACAGGGCATAACTCTGTAGATTCTAAGTTAACTATTGATTTCGAAGATAACGCTTTAGTGGAAGGTGGTTTGATAGTTATAGATTTACAGCTAAACCATACTGCATTCAGCGGGGACAATCCTTACCCTAGCACAACATCAGGAATATCCAACATGACATTCTCATTTACGCTGGCTAGGAATTACGACTCAGTATATGATTTAGTTGATTCTACTGAATTTAAAAACAGAGTAGGTACTATTGCTGATGCTACAGATATTAATAATGCGTGTTCCAGAACCTCGTGGACTGATATATATGTATGTTCAGCTCCATCTGTGCTAGATACCTTACTTAAATATGCCACAGGAGTTTCACTTATTAATACACCGATAGAAGTTACATCACCCTCAGTGGGAAGTAGCATAATGGAGATTCAACTACCTGCCATAGCTTATGTTGATGACTTAGGGACTCCTACTCAAACGGTATATGAATACTTAGGTATGGATTTTGTTAATTCACAATATCAGAAACTAGGTGATTCATCTAGCTTACATAGCAACAGAGGTTATGATATAGCTCTATTCTACGAAGATGAATATAAAAGAAGGAGTTCAGCACTAACAAGTACTTTTAACACCGTTAGCGTCCCCGTGAGTGAGTCTGATTCAAAAAACAGTATAGTTGTGAACATACCTAAAAATCACAAAGCTCCAGCATGGGCCAAGAGATATGGTTTCGCTATGAAGCAAGATAGGGATGCTTACGATACTATTTATTCCAGTTCGTTCTTCAGGGATGAAACCACTAATAATATGTGGTTTCTGTTAGAAGGGGAGCAAGCTAGAAAAATAGAGGCAGGGGATGTGCTAATAGTAAAAGTTGATACATCCGGGCCATTAAATAATTTAACGGAAGTGTCAGTACTAGAAAAAGATTCGATGGCTAGCGGATTTATTGCGGATATTAATGGAGCCTACGTTCCAGCAGGAGTATACATGCGTATTAAAACAGGGTCTTTCGTAACGGAAAAAAGCCCTGAATCAACCATAGCCCCTGAAAAAGTATATTCTTGCGAGACATTCAGTGGGTCATCAACAAGAGAATCTTTTCCGATGAATTTAAAAGATCCAAATTCACCAGGGAACTACATAGATTATTCCGTGCCTTCCGGATCTGTAATAACATTTAAAATCAACACAGGCAGAAGAGGGCCAAGAAAAAACGGAGGAGGAGGTTGTCCTAGAAGGGATTACCACTTAACTAAGAAATTAATAAGCTCAGCAAATTACGAAAATATGCACGAGTGGTTCGTAGGAGATAACATTCAAGCGTTATTAGATACGGGGACCAAGGAAGTCGGTAATTCTGGTGATCAGATATACAATATATTCAGGCCAGCTATAGCAACTACACCATTCTATAGCTCAGGAGACGTAGATGTAAACTACTATCAATTCGTAAGAAATGTAGCGACAAATGAATTAAGGTTTCATTTGACAGGAACTAATTCATGCGGTAGCAATGGAGGTAGGAAAGCATGTACTGATATGCGATTTACAATAAATAGAGCCCTGGATACTATTGTCTTCGAGACACGACCAAAAGACGCTATCCCTGATGTGTTTTATTACGGCAGCGAGGTTTATGATGTAGATAATAATGGGTTTCATTTAGGTGACATATCTAACCAAACATCGACAACACCAGCGATAATTAAAACTGATTTATATAATTGCTACTCTTTCGGCAATGGTGTAGAAAGTTATAAAGTAAGCGATTCAATCACGGGAAAAACCTTTCCCCCTGGAGTTCAAGTCACAGCTAACAACAATAAAGAATTCAAAAGAATAAAAAGAACCAATGACGTTACTTATAGCGGAGTGTATAACAATGAATCTAATGTAAATAAACTCAATGAATTTAACGCAGGTCTTTTAAATTACAAGCATTTAGAAGATGCTTTTGGACCAGTTGTGTTAATTGACGGCAGAGAAAATGATTTACTTGTCATCCACTTAAATAAAGTCACCTATGTATTAATGGGTAAAAACATATTATCAGATGCCACAGGTGAGTCTCTACTAACGTCTATCCCTGAAGTTTTGGGTAATCAGGTAGCGAGGATAGAAGACATGGGGATATCTTCGTTTTCTAGCTACGCTAAATTTGGCGCTGCGAAAACATGGTTAGATGAAAACAGAGGTTTACTGCTTCAATTGAAAGGGACCTACCGAGGTAACGAGACTCTTTCTGTTATTTCAGACATTAAAATGAATAATTGGTTCAAGAGCAAGTCAGCTGAGTCAATAGGGTATCAGAAGATAGGAGGTATAAATCCTTTCTCAGGGGAGTATTTATTAACCTTTACGGATAAAAAAACACCTATGGAAATACCTGTAATTACCTGCGGAGCGACTAAAACCTTCTCTATGTCTAATGGAGAAGTAGTTTCTTACGATGTTAACGTAGGAGCTGATGTAGGTTTAGTTAACGTGGATTTTTTCTCAGAAGAATATGGGCCTGACTCAACCATAAAAGCAACATACGATGGAGTCATCTACACTGGTAATTCTGGATCAGGACCAAGGACGTTACAAGTCGGTAAAAATAACCCAGGTATTCAAATTATAACTGTGGAAATAACAGCGGATGACGATGAGTTACTAATAGAGTCCACCGTCAAATGTCCTGTAGCTGATTTCATTAGCATGAAAACAATAGTGCTATCAGATGGTGGCGCTCAGTACAATGTAGAAAACTCTATGCAATGGGTACTAGGCAGCGGTGGCTCAGCAGTAGTGAACAGAGGGGTTACGATTGGAGGCGGCATGATTGGATCGGATAATATATCCGAATACTCTAATTCATCAGCTCAACAAGGAACGGGAATTATCCCACCCAACGGATCATCTGTTAACTTAATCATCTCTACCGGAGATGGTAATCCAGCATTCCCTTTTAACCCATCAGTTAATAAATTTAGATTTCTGAGGTCTAATACATTATACGGCTCTACTTTAGCAGAAATGGACGCTTTAACTTTAGCTGCTTTAGAGATAACGCCTCTGCCTACGGTAGGTGTAGGGACACAATGGACAGCATCCACTGTAATGCCTACAACCGGAGATTACTTATACATTGTTTACGATTACAGAACTTAATTATGACAGAAGAAACAATAGCTTTTAGTGAAGGTAATGAGGGGTTTAGTACTAGGTACTCTTTCATACCTGAATCAATGGTGGAGTTGAATAACAACTTCTACTCATTCAAAAGCGGGAACATACATAAGCATACTACAGATGCGGTTAGGAATAATTTTTACGGCATTCAGTATCCCACTAGGATCACTACTGTATTCAATCAAGACCCCACATCAAATAAATTAGTAAAATCAATTTCTATAGAGGGGACTCATCCATGGAAAGTTAACGCTATATCTGATTTGCAAACATCTGGGTTAATAGAAGCTGAATGGTTTGAGAAAAAAGAAGGTTCCTGGTTTGCGTTTATGCGAAACGAAGGATTAATACCGGTAACGAATGAAGAGCTGGCATCTAGATCAGTTCAAGGCATAGGGATGACTGAATCAGTTGATTCATCAAACCTTGCTGCTATTATATTATCTTTCTCGGTAAATCCTTTATTAACTATAAATCCAGCAGTAAGTATCGGGGATATTTTATACCATTCAATACCTCCTTACGACACTCCTTTGTTAGCGGGTAAAATCACAGGAACGAACGTTGATTTGCAGAATGATGTAAATGAAATAATTATAGATTCCACATTTAACCCCTCTACTGTTCCAATCTTATTAAGCGAGATATTTTGCGTAGGTATAAAGAACCCTATAGCTGAGTCAGGTGGAATCAGAGGGCATTATTGCGAGGTGGTATTGGAGAATAATTCCGAGGAATTAACGGAGATTTTCACAGTTGAGGCAGAAGTCTTTAAATCCTTTCCTTAATTTCCATATCTTTGCTGTACATGGACACATTAGAGTCAGCTCAAAATAAAGAATTAATATTATTGTCCGTTCTAAAGGGTGGTGGTAATTACTGGGAGAAAATAGAAGGGTTTTTAGCTCAATTTAATAACATAGATTCAACACTAGCTCATCACACGAGCGAAATGAACGAGCACTTCCCTACGACTCACCGTATTGAAAACGGAATGTACACGAGGCAGGTTTTTATGCCGAAAGGATCCTTAGTCGCTAGTTTTATTCATAAACAAAATCACCCTTCATTCTTCCTATCCGGAGAAATGTCTATTCTCAATGAAAAAGGAATAATAGAAAGCCTAAAGGCTCCATTAAGTTTAAATACATTGATTGGGACTCAGCGGATAGCGTATATGCATACTGATTGTGTCTGGGTTTGTGTCTACCGCACCGATAAAGAGTCAATAGAAGAGGCTGAGAAAGAAGTTTACACTCTTGATTACCGTACATTACCGAAAGAAATTCTACTAAATAAAAACGAAATATGTCAGGAATAGCAGCAGCAGGTCTTGGAATAACAGTAGCTACAACAGTGATGTCGTTTGCTGAAGCCAACAAGCAAAAGAAGTCTCAAAACGAAGCTGAAAAAGCAGCGTCTGAAGCGATTGCATCAGCTAAGAAAACATTAGAAGTAAATCATTTAGATGATTTATCAATCAATAAAGAAGCTTACGAAATGGAAGCTGACAGGCTTTTAGCAGTAAGCAACAATCTAATCGATGCGGGAGTAGAGTCTGAAAGAGGAGCAGGAGCTATGGCCGGTAGAATCATGGCTAAAAATGCCACAGGGCAAAGAGAGATAGCTACATCTATGGGGCGAGAAATGAATCGATTGGATTTAATTTCAGCAAAAGAAGATTCTCGTATAGCAGATCAATTAGCCCATATAGATACGCAGGAAGCTGAAGGAGCTCAAGTAGCTGCAGGGCGCGCTGAATACCTGAAAAACCAAGCTACTCAAGATGGGTTTGAAGGAGTGGGTAGCGCTTTATCTCAAGGATTAAAATCAGCTCCGTTATACTCACTTGAGGGCCGAACAAAAGGAGCTAGGCAAGCAAATAAAATGGAGAGGCGAAACAAGCGAGCAACGAAAGACCTATCTCCAATCGATGACGATTTATACGATATCGAGGATCCTATATCCTATGGTAACTCAGGGCTAGATTACGGTAATTCAGGAACAGTTTAATTAGAGCAAAAGCATTCAGATGGCAAGGACGTATTTTAAAGAGGGCAGCAAAAAGGAACCAGGAAGAGTTGATTTTAAAGGGCTTGGAGAAGGGGCTGTTTCAGGATTAGAAGAGGTAGCAACTGAAAGACAGGCTAAAAGAGATGATATCGATAGTTCTATTGCTCAGACGGATAAAATATTATCTGAAAGACCTGAAGGCGAACATGATGGAGCCACCTCATACTGGTTGAATCATTCTGATAATGCTCAAAAGCAAATGCTTGAAAAAGAGAATTTGCTAAAAAGAGGAAAGTTAGACCCTAGAGAATTTACTATCTTTAATAACAACATAGCTACCGGAACTCAGCAAGTTTCTGACGCGATGAAAAGCTATCAGAAAGTTTACGGAGAAAAAATGGAGCGTTCACAAACTGGTAAATCTGCAAATCTTGAGTCTTATGAAATGGAACGTATTGAGCAATATTCTAATTTAGATGAATCGGCTTTGTGGGTAGATCCGAAGACAGGTGTTGTTTCTTTAATTAAGAAAGTTAAACAACCAGACGGAAGTTGGGCTATCGTGGACGAACCTCAGAATAAAACTTCTATAGCTAATCTCAAAAGAGGAATGGGCGGCACTTATGATAAATTCCAAGCAGACGAGGTATTAAAATCAGGAGCAGATAAGCTAGGTACTTATGTTGAAGCTATAATGGGAGGTGGTGTATCCACATGGGAGGATATTAAAAATAATCCTGAATGGGAAAAGCAGAAAACAACATTTATTGATTCACTCATGACTGATAATGAAAATGTAGCTAGTGTTTTAACTGACTCATCATTATTTGCTGAAGGCGGTAAGCAATATCAATACACTGACAATGCTGAGGCTGCTGATGATGATCACAGCTTAATTCATGTAACAAGAAACCCTTCTACAGGAAGAGCGATACCTAACCTGAAATCATGGCATAAAGAAGCTGCTAAAGATTATCTCACGACTAGATATGAGTCAATGATTCAGTCCAAGCAAAAAGCATGGAGCAAACCAGCAGGGAGAGCTCCTTCAGCGGAACAAGTTAGAGGGAAAAGAGAACTGAAAAATTCAATGGGATTCATTAAGGGGATGGATAAAATGATATCAGGAACCGAATCTGAATCTGAGGCAGCGGCTGAGAATTTACGTCAAGGAATGAATCGCCATTATCTGAACAATAGAATCGATGTTAATGTTGATGAAATCGACAGGGATGAAAGCGGTAATTACACTATATCAGTGACTAAAAAAGGAGTTTCAGATAAAGTTCAAGTTAACGGATTTGATAAAGAAGGAAGTCCAAGACCTAAAGAAGATGTTATAGCTGAGCTATATAATCATTTAGCTCCAACTAAAGACGTTTCCTACTCTGCGGCCATGGATAATTTCAACAATACAGAAGGGAATCTTAGTGATTCCGCTGTGTCTAAATCTCCTTACTCGGTTAAGAAAGCATTTAAACCTGTTAAATCCTACGGTCTAGATCAGCCAGTGATGGGAGGAGGAACTGCTAGAGACTATTTCAGTAAAGAAAGCATGGATAGCCCTGAGAATGCAGCAGAGGCTACGCAAAGAGCATTCAATGACGCGTTACAAAAGATAGGTATTACAGCCGAGGTAACTGACATGGACATACCTCGAATTGGCACGGATTCTTTTAATATCAAGTTAAGCAATGGGACCGTGATTGCTATGGAGTACGATAATGCCAAGAGTGCAAGTAAAATCAAAACAACTGTTGATGCTGAAATTAGAAAAGCTGTAGCTAGATATAATAGACTGGAAGGCGAGCCGGATAAGGGTGAAGAAATTGACAAAGACATATAATATGCCAGATAATAAAGAATTCATAAAGCAGTTTTACTCCAAATACGCTTCTGATAATATTCCTGATGGAGATAGATTAGATAGATTATCTGAGAAAATGAGTAATGATTTTGACGGGGTTGTATCTCAGATGTATAGTAAATATGCAGCTGACAACATCCCTGATGAATCCAGATTAATTAGACTCAGGGAGAAGTACGGCATCATTGAAAAAAAAAATCCGGTTGTGTCAAATGGTATCTCAGAAGATCCGCTTTTGGATGGAAAATTACCACAAAATCCGGAGATACCTGGTTCATCGGAATCTTCCGAGACAGGCCTTCAAATTGAAGTAGATATTCCATCTGAGACTGAACCTATTGTTGATACACCTATAAATCAAGAGGTGTCTATAAGTCAAGGGATTAACCCCCTTGAGTCACCAGAAGAAACCGATCAAGATAAATTCACACCAGAGAGCTTCGCTGCCAATCCAGAAAATTTAAAATCTATTCAAGACGAACAGGCTTTTAGTCAAAATATGGCTAAAAAATACACCTCTTCTTTATCCTCTGATGAAAAATACACGGAGAGAAATAGAGCTGTCTGGACCGAGCAAAAGGAAGTCATTCAATCAGAAGTTTTTCAGTATAAAAAACAAGAGAAAGCATTTATGGACGAAGCTAAAGAGTTAGCTTCAATTAATTTATCTGAAAACGAACTAGCTGTAATGGAGCTCCGTAGAGGAGATTTAATCAACAAAAGGAACAACCTACTCGTGAAGCAAAAAATGGTCGCTAAAGAAGACTTTTACCTAGCCGAGGATGAATTCAAAGAAAAAGTAAAAGAGGGGAATTTCTTCGGGGCAACATGGAATGCTCCTTTAGCTGGATTAGGTAAGGTAGCTGCGGGTTTTGAAGGCTTCATGTATGACGCATTCCTTCCTAAAGCAAATATATTTACCAAAGGAGCTAAGGAAGCTCGCTTAGAGTCCGTAAGGGAAGGATTCGTTGATGCTGTAGGGCATTCAAAATCTGAAGCTTATCGCCAAAAACACAGCCAATCCATGATTGGGGGAGCTTGGTTTGGGGCTCTAGAATCGTTACCGAGTATGGCCGCCATGTACGGAAGCGCAGGGGTAGGAACTGGGCTAATGTTCTTGCAAATGGCAGATGCGGCCGAAGAAGAAATGACAGGAATGGAAGGTATTTCTGATAACGAAAAAGTAGTTGTAAAAACTTTGTTAGCCACCACCGCTTCTCTCTTGGAAAAAGCAGGTATATCTAATGTTATTAAAAATAAAGCCGTATCTAAAATAATTTTAAATAAAGTCCTTAAAGCTACTGGAAAAGATGTGACTGCCGAAGGATTGGAGGCTGCCCTTAAAAAAGAAGCTACTACCTTTATGGGTAAATACGGTAATGCTGGGGTAAATTCATTTCTAGCTGAGGCAGAAACAGGTGGTCTACAGGAAGTTTCTGATATAGGAATTAAGTCAGTTGTAAACAACACTAAGGGTAAGGAGTTATTCGATAATCCAGATAACGTAGTTGAATACGTAGAACAATTAGGGATGGCTGCGTTCCAAGAGGGATTAGGAGCGTTAGCCCTGGGTCAGCCAGCTATGATAGCTCAAGGATTAAAGCAAAACAACTTAACTAAAAAATCTAATAACGCTCAATTCAACTTTACTAAAGAACTAATTGAGAACGATGAAGCTATGGGAGATATCTTCAAAGTTCTTCAAAAGAAAGTTACTGCAGGTGAAATGACTCAGAATGAATTTGATATTCAATCGAAAGCAGTTAATGAAGCGAAAGTTACATTATCCAAAATGCCGCCTGATTTCACTACGGAGCAACAAAGAAATTCATTCGATTTACTCACAAAGAAATCAAGATTAACTGATGAGCTAACCGAATTAAGGAAACAAGACGAAACCTTGGCAGAGACCAATATATCTATAAAAAAAGCTGAGATCGATAAAGTCAATATTCAATTAGCTGAAATAGCTAATCCAGCGCCAAAAATTGAAACCGAAACTAAAACAGATGAAAGCACAAAAGCCGAAAGTGGAGTTTCTGGAGTGGTGGAGACCAAGACCAAAGAAGTAGTTAAAGCTGAAACTGAAGCTAAATCCGCTGTCAAAGAAGAGGTTGATAAACTAGCCGTGGAAGTAATGTCTCCTAGAGGGAATTACGCTGCTATAGAAGTTAAAATGAATAATGCCGAGCATATAAATGATAAGGAAGTAGATAATGCCGTGGTAGATTTACTTCAGGCAGAGGAGGATATTGATAAGATGGATATTTCCGAAGAAGCTAAAACCACTATTAAAAACGAACTGCTAGAATTGGCATATGAAATTGATAATTATGAATTTAGAACAAAGACTGTGGCTAAAGGCCAAACCGTTGAAGGAGCAATTAAGGATAGCGAAGCAACTACGAGACAAAAAGCCCCGAAAAAACCTTTCAAAAAAACAATAGGTATTGTAGACAAGAAAGCGATGTATGTAACGTCTAATGAAAATGGGACTGTATCTATAACTTCCTTTGACGGAAATACATCCAGGACCACCCAAGGATTAACTCTTAAAGGAGATTATGCTCAAATAGAAGATGACGGAACCTTCATATCCGCTACCTTCACTGATACTGAGGGCAATAAAGTGGTTATTAAAGATGAGGCTTCTGCAATTCCGCTATTAGTGGATCAAATGATCAAGGAAACCGGAGATGTTACCGAGGACATTAACTACATAAAGGAACAAGAATCTAAATCAAAAAAAGAGTCAGCAACTAAAAAAGAACCAGTAATTTCTGAGAAAGAAGATTCAATACCTAAAAAGGAGATTAGAGACACGATCAAAGAGGAAACTGATGGCTTGAATGATAAAGATTCTTTCCGTCAAGCTTTTGAAGAGTACGTAGATTCTACGTCTAAAAAATTCAGATCGAAAATAAAAGATCTCAAAAAAGACAACTCAAAAAAACTAGACGCTTTAAAATCTGTATTCAAAACAAAAGAGCAGAAAAGAAAGGCTAAGGAGGCTGATTTTAAAGAAAGAAAATCTCAAACCATTGACGCGATAAATGAATACTTGAAAAAATTCAAGGATAATAAATATTTTCCATCAGAGCTCTCTAGAGCGATTAAATCCGTAGGTGAGGCAACTACGTCTTCAGCACTCAATAATGCCGTGAAAAGCACGGAAAACATCATCTACAAGTCAAGCGAGAGAACTTTTATCGCTAAGGCCAATAAGATGAGAGAAAAGGCCAAGAATTACTATAAAAAAATAGGGGTTCAATTCTCTCCTATAGAATCAGGAAATGAGCTAGATTACTACAAGAATAATAAAACAGCAGGGCCGGTATCCTCTTTGGGTTTTAGTTATAACGCTAAACTTATTGATTCTATGCTCGATATTTCACCAGAGTTAATTCCGGATGATGCTAAATCTGATTACGCAAGTGCTTTGGAGCAATTGGCTGGAACGCCAGGTGGAATAGATCAATTAATGGCTAAAGTTAAAAATGTTATTGATGCCGTAGAAACAGAGCAGTCGGCTATCCCTGTTCTCGCTGATATGTATCAAGAAGAGTTTGGGAATGATTCCAAGAACTACTCTGCTAACGTGGATTTGCTAATGGGAGTGGGAATGATATCTCCTGAAGATGGTCGTATTATGGTAGCTAACAAAAAATACATCATAATTAAAGAACCTAAAACTGAAGCTGAGCAATTAGAAGAATTAAAGGATAAGGCTTTTGATATGGCCGAGGAATCCGGTATAGATGATCTACCGGACGGGTTCTTCGACATGAATAAACAGGAAGTTGTGGATTTTATGACTGAGATAGTTAAGTCGGACATCTTGGGTATCAATGGAGCCATAGATAGGGCTAACATCGATAACGAATATTCCAAGCAACTAGCAGATAGGTTGAAGCAATTAACCGATACTGATTTAACAGGATTATCACTCCGAGAAATGATATTAGTATTTAAAGCTACGGAACAAGCTGTTAATGGTTACATATCTAATGTAGCATCTGTTTCATTATCTAAAGTAATGGGCGAAAGAGGACGTAGATTAGTTGACATAAACAGTAGGAGTAATGTGGGAGGGTTGAGCTTGTTGAGTAAAACTAAAGCATTTATGTCTGAAAGATTCGGTGGAGATAAATCCGCTGCTTATTTTAAAATAATGAGCATTCCTAAATATCAGATAGGAGTTTATCTTGGCGATGTAAAACATTCTAATATATACAGAGAAGGGGGAACTCGTCAATTAGCATTAGCTCAATCAAAGTTTGATAGTGAAATGGAAAGAGCAAATAATGAATTACTGGAAGCTAGTGAGGGCTTGGAAAAAGAATCAAAAGGGAATCCAGAAAAAATATTCAATTCCAAGGCTAGAATACAGATGTATAGAGTTAAGCGGGAATTTGACTCAAACCAAGGGAGCGATCAAGTTAATACTATTAAAGATTACGTTGAAGTAACTATAGCGGCTGAAGGTAATGGAAGATATTCCGAGAAAACAAAAGCTAGGTTAGCTGAGATACTAAGTGAAAATTCAACTGAGGATGGTAATCTCGATTTGTTAAAACTAAGTGAGGCTGAATTAAAAGTGATAGAAACTATTGACCGAGTGAATAAATTTATAAAGCCTAAAGCTGAGTTTTCAGAGACAGTTGTAAGAGGTAAGAAGTTTAACCCTTTAGTTAATTACAATCACCTCACTGTAAAGGGCTCTGATAAAACAGGTAACGCATTGGATGAAGCTGTTAAACAATACGCTAACCCATCAGCTAGAGCTGGAGCTCAAAAGAAAAGATCAGGCAATGCAGCCCCGATAAGTTTCGATCCTATCGCGAGTGCTCAGAATGGAGTGAGAGAAGTGTTAATGGACTTCCATTTAACTCCGGCAATACGAGAGATAAATGAGATTCATAAAAGAGTAGCGAAGGACGCTGCTACCAAAGACGCGAAAGAAGTGGCTAAAGCTATGAATCAAGCTTACGAAGAAACTAAGCAACATATTCTCCCCTCTAATTTCAGTGAGTCTCACTGGGCTGATGCTTTAGAAGCTGAATTAGTTAAGAAATCCTACCAGGCTATATTAGCTGGCGTGGATAGGTCTGTCGCTGAAATTAGCTCAAATATGCTATATGCTTACATTGCTGATCCTGATGCATTTGGCGTTGGGTTTAAAGTAGTAATGGGTAATGAATTTAGCCCCGATATTCTAGATGCAGCTATATCTAATACGGAGACAACTCAAGAACCTAGATTAACAGGTAATCTAAGTTTAGGTTCAAAATCTGTAGACTTAGGATTGATGTCTCAAGGTAAATTAACTAAGTCTAAAAATCTACCTTCTGAAATCGAAGTTAAAACCGCAAAGCTTAGGAAAGTGATATCTGTCGGATACAAAAGTGTAGATGACGTTGCTACTTGGTTATTGAGCGCTCCTGATAAAACAGTGGGGAGGGTAATGTATTTGGGAGCGATAAGTAATGAGTTCAATAAAATAACAGGGAGTGAATTGGATATTTACAAATTAGCTACTGATGAAGCTTATGGACTGAAAAACAAAAAAGCTCTTAGTGATGCTTCGTTTAAAGCGGATCAATTGATTCAAAATGCCATATCGAGTCAAAACCCAGTGGAGGGTATTGGGAAGAATCAGAAGCAATTAACAAAAGGAATTGGGATGAATATGATTCGTATAGCAGATGGATTTATGACTACGTTTGCTATTGGGGAATTTTCAACATCTGTAGTGGCTATTAAAAACCTTCATGGGGAGGGTGATATCACTTCAGGAGAAGCAAAGAGATTGTTACTGGCTACTGTAGCTAGAATGGTGGCTTATAACCAAGTTAAAGGATTGGTACTATCTGGAATTGTCTCTACTTTAGGCGCTGCGTTTGGATGGGCTCAGGAAGAAGAAGACGAAGAGAGATTCACTGCTCAAGGGATTTTAAGGGATACTTTAAGTGCTATTTCTCAATTAATTGTAGGAAGGAATATGGGATCTATCACAAAAGGGCTTATAAATCACTTCATAGCTGAACCATTAAACGAAGAGTACGGAGCTGGAATCACTAGAAAAGGAGAGTACAACAAGTATAAAAATAGCATGTTTCATGATAGTTACTCTGGCGTTGATAACGACAAGAAATTACTGGATTTACTCACTTCGTTAACCGGGGGATATCAGTCAATAACTAAAGCTGCTATGAATGGATTTAGGTTGGGAATGCAATACAACAAAGAGGATTTAAAATCTACCGGCAAGAAGAGAGAATCTGATGAAATCAAACGAGACGATTCTACTCTACGAAAAGAAAGAAGACTGATGCTTGATGTAGCGAAAGCTACAGGAATTTTAATTTCCCCGAAAGATTTAGATTTCTTGGTTAAGCATTATATATATGATGATTACAGGAGAATGAAAGCTGCGGAGGGCGAGAAGAGACCAGAAATGAGCAAGGAAGCTTTGAAAGCTATGGATCCTGAACTATACATGCAGATAGAAGAGATGGGAAAAGAGAGAATGTCTATGATGGAAGAATTCGAGTAATAACGAATATTACTCACTCGTTCCTCGCTGCGTCATACTCTTC
>TARA_R110000851_G_scaffold52690_14_pt1 | contig 19818 bp, 20 predicted proteins | sample TARA_R110000851 | Tara Oceans TARA_R110000851 (sample SAMEA4397627) | marine metagenome | biome: Polar Biome; feature: [DCM] deep chlorophyll maximum layer (ENVO:01000326); material: water (ENVO:00002006), including particulate matter (ENVO:01000060) such as... | depth 17 m
GTCTAATGGATGACATGGATACGGACTTCAGCGTAGGCATCGTCAACGTGCTAAAGGAATTGTGCCAACACACGCTGCAAACACACGACAATAAGATTTATTGCGGTGGTCCTCCTCCGGACCCTAGACAAGATGTAGGCTTAGATAAGCCCGACACAAACCGCCGAGCCCTCGGCGTCATAGAACCTGACGGCTTCGATTGGAAGGGGTTAACCAACGGCGGGACAAATTATCCTCTAGACGTTTTGGAAAGCCAAAAGCGGCACGCTTCGGAAGCCATAGGTGGGACTGTTTACCAGTCGCTCGCAGGCACCACAATCTGGTCTATGTTGGTTGGGTCCTTGTTACCTCAGTTTGGCATGGGCATTGTTCCGCTGTCTGATCGTGCTTACCTCGTCCCGGTTACTCCGTCATTAACTTCTGATTTGACAAAATGTAAGGTAATTTATCCTAACGAGTACGTAGACTTTTCAATGACAACAATGTCTACAAGGCCGCTGTACGGTGTCGGCATCATAGCTAACTACACAGGAGCCACGCTGGACGCGGCATCCGAGAGCGGCAAACAATGCGTAGGTGCTTCCTATCGGGTAGATCCGCCAGCCGGAGACCCCGCCGCTTACGGCCAATGGCTTTTTCAAAACGCACCAAAATGGTGCGACGACTGGGTGTCTACTGACCCTGCCGAGGGTTCTGCACAGGGGCAAGGCAGAGCAATTGAAAATATGCTAAACAACAAGTCTCACGACGCCACTGGGGCAGCCGCAAATGTGCCGCTCCGAGATACGTCGAAGGAAGTAGACGGCTGGAATGACGCGTTAGAGAAATTTGCAAAGCAACTTTACATAGCAAATGCTATTCGTGACCGTAGCGGAACTATTACAGGCAAGCTACGGTTCGATATTTGTCCTGGCAGCACTATCATAATAGGAGCCGAAGACCTTGGCCGCAGCTCCGGCATAACCGGCGTAGATTCATTACCTACAAATCTAGTAGGTCTTGTGTCTCGGGTGACTAGCACAATTAATGCCGAGAACGCTGCGGCTTCAACAACTTTCGAGGTAACCAATTTACGGACAAATGTTGAAGACTTAGAGTCTACTCGGTTTTCGTTAGAGTCCCCGCCATTCTTTGAAGAAGGGTTTTACGGTGCACCGTTAGTATCGACTTTAGATGTTGAACCTGTAGGTGGCAGCGGCATTACCGGCGGCATACTTGGCGGAATTAATCCCGACATAGGAGGAATTGCATAATGGGCGAATTTGACAATTACTTAGAAGAAAAATACCAGCCAGCTTACGATGCGTGGCAGGCAGACCAGTCCCCTACAGGGAACGCGGCTTTCTTAAAAGCTGTCGATCCTATTGTCCAGAAGGGCATTAAGATGTATGGCGACGATAGTCCGCTGACTGCGAGCCAAGGCAGGTTGGCAGCCCTAGAAGCTGCAAGAAAATACAACCCTAAGCGGTCTCGCCTTCAAAGCCACATGCTGACTCAGATGCAATCGCTTCGGCGAACTGCTCGCAAGCAACAAGAAGTTATGCGAGTTCCCGAGCGTGTGCTATTGGAGAGCCAAAGGCTGCGAGCGTATTCGCAGGAGCTGGAAGACGAAACGGGCCGAGAGCCGACTGACGCTGAACTGTCAGACAAGTTAGGCATTTCTATTCCAAGGCTCACAAAGATCAGGCAGTACCAGCCCGGCATGAGTACGGGACAAGCCCACGCGATTGACCCTATGCAGGGTGGCATCGCAAGTAAAAGGCCCGGCAACAATGACGCCGAGAACATGTGGCTTCAAGTTGTCTATCAAGACCTAAATCCCACAGACAAAAAGATCTTAGAGTATTCGCTTGGCATGCATGGACATAAGAAGATGTCAAACCAAGAGGTTGCTAAGAAACTGAACCGAAGTTCTGCGGCAATCAGCCAACGCAAAGTCAAAATCCAAAAGATACTAGACCAAGAGCAAGACTTGTCTCCGTTTATTTAGAGTAAGCAAATGCCGCAAAAAACAACAAGTGTAGATGAAAACTTATCAAAAGTAGTTGATCATTTTAGGTCTTTGAAAGAGCAGTCCTATCAGTCACGCACTAACAATGACGCAGTGCCGTGGGTGCGGCCACCTGTAGGTGATTGGGACGGCGACTTGCAAACAAAGCAGGGGCTAATAGACCTGCATGCTGCTTTCAATACAGACCAAGCTGAAGAATTTTTAAAGAAAACGTTTACTGATAGCAAACCTGGCAACAGTTCTGACGGAATGGTAAATCTGCTGCAAATTGAATACGCTGCCCAAATGGAGCGAGCTTACAGGGCAAGACACCAGAGCATGCCGCGAGCACTTGCCCACTACGCTACACGGGAAAAGGGTCACGGCACTCAAACCGGTGCATTAAGTGGTGCTTCAATTGAGTATTTCCTTTTGCTGATTAAACAAGGAACGGAAGCGGGAAGTTCAGATTCAGATACCGGTGGCATACTTGGCGGAATTAATCCCGGCATAGGAGGAATTGCATAATGACCCAGTTATCAGGCACAGTTCAACAATACCAAGGACGCACAATTGATTACCTAGCGTTTGATGACGCTAAGGCTACTGGTGACGCGTTACTTTCTCAGCTCTTGGTTAAACCTGGGCAATCTGGTGCAATCATTACAGGCATACAAAAGCTAGTTCAAAGGTTTTTGCTTGAACTGCTGACGGAGGCAGGGTCTTTAACTTACCAGCCTCAGCGTGGTTGTTTTTTTATTACAGAAATACGAGCAGGTTTAGTTAATACGTCGGCGTCCTTGTTCTCGGCGTTCTCTGCCGCGGAGTCAGACATCAGGGACAACTTGCGAAATGAAGACAAATTTAGTGACCCAGACGATGAAAGGTACCAGCGTTCTACGCTGCTTAGTGCTTCTTTGTCTGGGGATCGAGCGATCTTAAACATCCGGGTGCTTAGCGTTGCAGGCGAATCTCGGGACGTAATTTTCCCCCTGCGAGTATCCGCAGAAATTTAAGGACACAGTAATGGCTTTATCATTCTCAGAGTTTGAAATCACTGACCTTACGCAGTTGGATAGCACAGATGTAAATGATGTGCTAGACAGGTTGGCTACTCAGCTGCAAGAGCTGAACCCTGACCTAGACTTGCGTCGAGGCGTATTTAAAGACACGCTTGCTTATTATCATGCAATCCTTGAAACGGCTATTCGCACTAACTTGGAGCGGTACCAATCTGCAAGAAGTCTGCAACAAATAGAAGCAGACCCTTCGCTGGCTGACGACAATGTAGTTAACGAAGTTCTGTCTAATTGGGGCGTTACTCGTAAAGAAGGAACGCTTGCGACCGGTTCTGTGACAATTGAACTTACTGCTAACCAGGCTGTAATCATACCGGCAGGACTTGTTTTTGAAGCAAACGGTTTAAGCTACTCCGCTACCGGCACTTTTACCGCCAGAACTAACGCCGCTCAAGTATCAAACGCTAACGACCGCTTGTTAGTCCAACTCAGCAACGGCAAATATGCTTTTGTAATCGAAGTGCAAGCCGCAGAAGTCGGCAGCAAGTACAAGCTAAATGCGGGCGATTTAATTATCCCTAACCGTGTAATTGCCAACTACGCTACAAGCTTTGCTACTTCCTCGTTTTCTGACGGACAAAACGCTGAAACCAATGCGGAGCTTATCAACGAGTTGCAACTTGGCATCGCAGCAAAGACCCTATCGAACCGCGTAAACATGCAAGCATGGTTGCGTGAGTACGAGGCTTACTCTTCTGTTACAAACCAGTCTATTGTGGGCTACGGTGACGCAGAAATGCTGCGAGACCAGCATACGATATTCCCTGTCAGCTACGGCGGACGGGCAGATTGGTACACCAGAGGGCAGCAACCGTTGCAGCGATCGTCTCAAACTATTTCTGCCACATTGGTAGAGATTGGGGCAGGAACTAATACCAGCACGTGGCAGTTCTCGCTAGGCAAGGATGTGTTTCCTGGCTTCTACGAAATTAGTCTTATTCGCAGAGAGACCGACGCCGATTTAAATTCTGGATTTGAAATCACACTGGACAGTAGAGGTAACGATTTGACTGGTGGTGGGTTTATTCCAGACATCGCTACCGTAGCTGAGGGGGCTTACTCGGCGTTCCAAACAACGACAATTCGATTCACTGACACAGCCACCCCAACCGCAGGGCTGACCGTAGGCGATACCGCAACGTACGTTTACGACATTACCGGAGTTCCTCACATTTCCGGGATTCAATCTTTGGTATCTAGCCGAGACCACCGAAGTTACGCAGCTGATGCTCTAATTAAAGCACCAGTTCCTTGCTTTGTTCAAATCTCATTTACGATCAACAAGGCAGCAGGTGACGCCGAGCCGGATATAAGCGGCATAAAAAATGCAGTGGTTGCTACAGTAAATGAGACCGGGTTTATCGGCAGGCTGGACGGTTCTAGAATCATAGATGTTGTGCACAACTTCATCCAAGACGACGTCAGCGTGACGGACTTAGATCTCTTTGGCCGTATCCGCAAGCCGGACGGTTCAGTACAATATGTAAGGGACGCTGACTCCCTTGTAGTGCCGGATCAACCTGAGAAAATGGTGACGGCTAACACTGTTCAGTTTTACTCAGAAGTATCTAACATTTCAGTAAATGTGCAGTCTGTAATACCGACAGCTACATAGGCAGGAGGCCTAGATGACTACAGTTTATAAAGCAAAAAAGGCAGCCGTTGAAATGCTGACGGCCGAGGACGACAACATTGCCCCACCTCAGCAGCTTAAATTTGCTATTAATTATTTGTCGTTCTTTGGCTACATCGGTCTGCATTTATTGAAGAACCTAGACACGGACGATCTCAAAGCCGCAGCTAAGGCTTTTCAGAAGTGGTTTGGGTTGAAGCAAGACGGAGTAATCGGCCCCAAGACTGTGCGAGCTATGCAGTGCCCGCGGTGCGGCTGCCCAGACGTACTGGACAAGGAAAAGAAAGAACACGTAGAGTACCTGCAAATGCAGGAGATGGTAGAAGAGCAACGGGCCCGCTGGTCAAAAACTCAGCTTACTTATGCCCTTGAGGGTTACGTCACTGGGCTATCTAAGAAAGCTCAAGCAGACATGATTGCCGCAGCTTTTGAGAGCTGGACTGGCCTAATTGATTTAGAGATTCGACGCTGCTCTATTCGCAAGGTGAAAGATGCGGATATTGTTATCAGCAACGGAAAAGGCAAGCAGCACGGCTTTGACGGACAAGGCGGTACTCTTGCATGGGCTTATCTGCCCCGAGGAGATAAGCAATTACGAATGCGATTTGACTTGGCAGAGACTTGGGTGAGGACCCCGCTGGAACGCGGCATTCATTTTCAGACTGTTGCTGCTCACGAGATTGGTCACCTGCTGGGACTCAAGCATTCAAAAGTTCACGGTGCTTTGATGGCACCGTATTACAATCCCTTCGTAGGGAAGCCTCAAGCTAAGGACGATATCACACGGATTCAAAGCCTGTATGGGCCTTCGGGTTTACCGCAGTCTATTACTCAGCCAGCCGACAAGGTTGTAGAGTTGAATCCGGGCGAGAGGTTGTTAGTCGTAAGTAAATAAGGAGATTTACAGTGTTAGCAGAATTTGTATTAGACGTGGCTGACTTGAAACTCTGGCTAGTTGCCGGGTTGTTTACTGTCAGTTTCTTTACGTTGGTGTGGCCTTTTCTTAAAGGCTTGCCCGGTAAAGCTACAAACTGGCAGCCCGACTGGTTATCTTTTGATGATCCTGATAACGGGCCTGCCCCTGTCGATCCGAATGGCACAGGTAGCGACAAGCCTGCTCCTACCCGAATCAACGAATACTTGACCATGATTAAGGAGACAGCTCCAAACGCTAGCTTCCATGTCTGGTGGGCCTACGCGGAGCTTGGCATGACTCAGGCCCAGGTTGCAATTGAAGAAGCCAAGCTGGCACGCAAAGGAGATTCAGAATGAGGCAATTCATTGGACTATTGTGCGGCGTTGCTGCTGTGCTAATCTTGGCCGTTTTGATTCCTGACGGGACGGATGATCCGCAGCCTCCCGCAACTGGCGACCCTGTCGCTGAGAGCTTCGACATCTACGAAGACTTGTGGCGGAAGCACGCTGTTGCCGCAGCAGACAAGCTGGCATCGGGAGAATTTACCAAGGACACTGAAGTGTGGGAGTACCTGGCAGCAGGCCAAGCACCCGCACGCAAAGCGGCCTTCAATGACTTAGCGAAAGCTGAGCAAGAAAAGTTTGACGCTGCTGGCGGATGGTCAGCAGAATTGCACGAAGAGATCCTGAGGAGTTATGCAGATGGCCGATAATGAAATCCTGACAGACTACGATTTCGATCGTGAAGATCATGAGTTTGTTAATGCAATTGCAGAGTTGCCTATGAGGTCAGCAGCGTGGGAGGCGTTTAGCCGACCGGCTGAGGTAGGCGTTGACTGGCATAGGACTGAGAACCAAGGTCCTATGGGATCGTGCCAAGGTCATTCAATCTCTAGCGTCCTTGAGCGGCTGGCTATGGTAAAGGGCGAGAAGGTCCAACTCTCCGAGATCTTCGCATACCTTGCAAGTCAGAAACTTGATGGCCTCCTTGGGAGAGACCGCGGTTCGACGATCTCCAGCGGGTGCAAAGTAGCCATGCGTTGGGGCTGCCCGCTTGCGGAATTAACAGGATACCCTCGAGGCTATCCAAGTAGCTCTGCCCGGGCCAAAATCTTGAGCCAGGCTAACTACGCCGCAGGCGAGCCCTACAAGTGCTTGTCGCTTTGGAAAGTGCCACGCAACCACGAAGAGACCTTGGAGTTCCTTGGCGGCGGCGGTGGCATTAACTTTGGAATTGCTTACGGAAGTGGGACAATTCCAAATGACCGCGTCATGCGGACATTCAGACCAGGACGCGGCGGGCATGCCATGGCCGTGCTTGGTTACAAGGAAGACGGCACCTTGCGTGCAGTCAATTCCCACGGCGACGGTGAGTACCTTATCACCGAGAAAGCTTGGGATCAGATACTACGTCATGGTCGCACAACTGCGATTGGCGTTATGGGTAACGCCGAGGCGGAACCTGTCGATTGGTACAAAAACTCACCTTACTTTAAGTAAAGGACACATTATGTCTAAATACGGCCTACTTATGTTTGTATCCGCTTCTTTCTTAGCTGTCGGCCTGCTCCTGCAGTTCAGTAGCAGCGGTCCAACGGTAAACGCCACGGAGTCCCCAACTCCCGGCACTAATTACGATGACATCTTCAATGCTGAGCTAGAGAAGAACCTAGATCATAATCACGAGACTGTCATGTCAGCTTTGAGATCGCAAGCTGGTACGCTTTCTCGAATCGAGGAAGGCTTGAATAAGGAAGTTGTTTCCGTCATTGAGTCTGAGCCCCTGCTGACGTCTCCCGTTCGGATGTCAACTACTCGCTGGAGCGTTGGAGGTTCATGGAACCCGTCCAAAAGCCAACTCATTCAGCATCTAACCAGCCACGACGTAGACGCTTCTGATAGCTATACGCTAGCAGAGCTTCATGTTATGCATGACAACGTGCATAACGGCTACTCTGCTATGGGCGACAACGTTGTCAGCAGCAGTGCTGGCGGCTGGGGAAGAACAAAGACCGTAACCCGGGCACACAGCAGCTCTCGCGGCGGCCTGTTCAGCGGGCGTATCTTCCGGTCGCGATCCGTCAGTTCGTGTGCTGGAGGGAGTTGTCGCTAATGGATTACGGTATCAAAATTGACGCGGATACGTTCAAACTATTAGCAGCTTTGCTTTCAACAGGTAAGGCGGAGAAGGATGGCAAATCCATCGACTTTTCTCCTGTCCAAACCATGACGTTGAAAGACAACAAACTCTTGCTGGACCCGCCAGCTAAAGTGTCAGCTAGGTTTGGACCCTTACGGCTTCGCACTACCCTGTCAGCTGTGACGCTTAACGAAAGCGGCGAGCAGAGTATTGAAATCGAGTTAGATAATAGTCCTGTCGATATTGAACTAAAGCCGTCATCCAGCCCGAAAGCTTGGGGTTTTTAATTATGGAATTTAAGACACTTCCCGACCCCTCGCGTCGGCTAGAAACTAAACGCTACTTCGCTGAGAAATTTAAAAAGTTTCAAGGCAAATCTTACATGACGGCTGACGAGTCGGATGAGGCATCGAAAGCTTTTGACGCAATTCAAAAAGCTTACGTCGCCAATCCTAACGCCAGCAGGCGAGCGTTAAAAAGACAAGCCTACCGGTTCCTGATCCCAGGGATCGGCGGCTTGTTTCTTCAAATATTCTTGTCCGCTGCCATCAAGATAGCTCTCGAGTGGTTGCTAGGCGAAATGTTCTCTGACAAGGGAAAATAGAGTGGCAACGTTCAAGTACCCTCAAAATGATTTTGATAACCCTGACAAGCTGCTGAGTTTACTTGGCAGCTTTTGGGCTACCACATATCTCGGCAACAGTTTTGTGCAGGACATTGCTGCGGTTACCGCAAGCATGGCTCAGCAGACGCATCTGCAACTGTTAGAGCTGGTAGCCAGTGTGTCCAGATTCAATATCCCTATCTTTCATCAAGACAACTGGTACCCGCTTACGGTGCTTGAGTCTGAGCTGAATACGGATGAAGGTTTGATTTCTAAGTACACAACGCCTTCCGCAAACGTGTACGACAGTACCGCCTCGTTAAATTATGGCGAGCTGCAATCGCAAACTTTCTTTTCAGTATCAAGGCCGGACGACTTGCACGACGTCAAGATGATCTTTGACAGAATTGCTGCACCGACTACCGAGTTTGTCCAAGGCATTGATTACTGGTTACAGGACGAGGTTATCACATTTCGTGATAACCCGTTTACCAACGACGCAATACTTAAAGTTGACGTGCTAGACAGCACGGGTGCCATTGTTGACAAGCAGTTGACCCTTTGGCTGTACCGTGGCCAGTGGGACTGGGACTTAGTTTACGAGCAATTTGGTTACGCTTTGAGACTTCAGCTGGAGTCCAGCGAAGGTTACAAGACAGTTGTCAACGCAATCTTTGATGCGTTTGTAGAGGGTACGAGCATAAGGACCCAGCAGCTTTTGTTGGCTACGGTCTACGGCGTTCCGCTTGTCAGAGAGCAGTCGGAAACTGTCGAGACTGTGGTTTCTGATGCTGACAAGCTAAACATCATTACCGACAGGAACGTATACCAGTTTCCGTTAGGTACGACACCTATCGTGTCAGTTGGAGACGTGGTCTCTGCTGGTGACCCGCTCACAGATCTGTTTCAGGTGTTTGAGCTAAACAGGGGTGAGGAAATTTCAGCCTCTGACATCTCCGCCCTTACGGTAGGCTCCGGAGTCCTAGCTTACGGTTACTGGGGTGCAATCACGTTTGACAACGAAACTGTTGACGTGGTCGTAGAAGAGGACGTAGACGGCTACACCAAAGTATCATGGGAGCTTGGCGGTTTTCCGTTTGATGTTGTTAAGTTCTGGGACGATGTACACGCTTCAGGCGTTGCAGCAGACCAGACCCTTGCCATGCTGCTGGATATACGCCCAAACCCTATTGGCCAACCGACAGCCGCTTCGCTTCCTAGTACAATCAATCCCTTGCAGTTTCTGTCCGACAACATACTGCGAAACAACGCTTACGTCGTAAAAGTCAAGCCAGGAAGTCAACTTTCAGGGCAATTAGCTTTCCTGCCTGTAGACCAGCTCCGTAAGGTGCAACCTCCGCATACTCTAATGCTGTTAATAGTTGAATTGGATAATGAGGATTCGCCTGTTATCATGGAGGGACCCGGCACTGAAGCATCTCCCGGATACGAAGAATCGCTAAGCGGCTTTCCGATGATGGTTATCTCCGAAAGCGTGGACCCCGCTACATACATAACTGAGGATATCGCTGTCAAAAGTATCGGCGGTCGCTGTATCTAAAGGAAAATCATGGATCAAATCGGAAAAAATAGCGTTGTCGGTCGTGTGCGAGCACACCGAGTTACTAATGAAATATGGACACCTACTACAGAATTAAGCCCTAACTTGGTGCTGTACCAGTGGGGCGAGATCGTAGGCAAGCTGCTAACCACCGGCAATTCCACGTACCGCATTGGCGGCATGTATTTGGAGTTCGAGAACGTTGCCAGCCCGGGAGACCCTGTCAGCGTGCCCACGTTCGGGCGTGACCGGACGGTTCAATATTACGATGACTTGTCTGGAAGCGGCGTGCGGGACTACCTGCGAGTTCCAATGACCGCCACCACGTACACGGACGAAGCTGAACAGACCATTCTTAATTTCTTTGCCCGAAGCAGCGGAACAACAGGCGTGCACGGCAAAACCTTTTCAGACACAGTCAACTCAACCATTTTTGGTGCATCGCTGGTGGCTTTTGTCGACAGCACAGATGCAACACAAGACTTGCTACTGAGCAGCTATTACTTCGACGTAGCTGACCAGCAACAGAAACTCTCGACGAGTCAAGTCGGGCTCGAGTGGCAACTAGCACTTCAATAAGGGAGAAGCTCAAGGATGAGCCTAGAACGATTCATAAAATTTATCAAGGAAGGCGAGCCGGTATCTCCTGGCACGCCTAACCGCCCGCTTCAGCAGCTTGATCAGAATATCAATTACCTTTGGGAATTGATTCAAGCCGCAGAGCTGGGTTCCACGGTGTATGCACGGTCGCAGACTGTGATTTCTACGTTGAAAGTCGGGCAGCCTGTCTACCTGAACACTGCGACGGCTCAGTTTGAGCCTGCCTTCGCTGCGACGGATACTGACAGTGCTACGGGCTACCTCGTAGTGCCGGACCAAGCTCAGGTTTGGGGCATTGTCGCTGAGAAGCACAACGCTACGCTGGCTGATATTCTGTTGTTCGGCTATGCCGACATCGACATTTCAGAAGCCATAGGACAACTGCCGGGCAGCAGTGTAGCCGCTGGAACGTGGTACTTGTCGGGAGCTAGTGCAGGTCAGCTGACTTTGCAGCAGCCTCCTGTGACCATCCCTGTGTGTAAGACGGACCTCAACGGCGGAGTGTTCGTTAACCCTTCGTTCGTGGACTTCTTGGAAAACCATAGACACTATGTCTTTGACTTGGAGATGTTGCCAGCCGGTACTGTGACCCCTCCCCCTGTCGGCGGGACACACGTCATCACCGCTGCGGACTCTAACGACGTAGGCTGGTTGCCTGCTGACGATGCGATCTTTGGTGGCAACGCCCCTGCCGGTGCCAAGTTTGGCTACAACCTGTCGCAGAACGATTCTCTAGATGGCGTGTACCCTCCTGTCCCGCTACAGTCTGCCAGTATTCTGATGCAACGCCCCAGCGTGTGGGATACGGCACTAGAGCGTAAGTGGTACGGCGAGCAGCTGATGGAAGATTTGGTCATCATTGACCGTAACGGTGTCTGGTGGATGAGCGACTGTTACGATGCCGTGCCGTGGCCTACAGACCTCGACACGTCAAGCTCTGTTAGCGAAAGCTACGGTGTATGCGATCCTGGCGGGAAAGAATACAGCCTGAAGCTGTATTACACTCGAGTCGGGTTTGCCACGGACAACACTGTCGTACGAAGCATCAAGTCTTTGGATGAGCGGCTCGTAATTACCTGTGCAGATAAGACAGACCCAGCCACCACTGGCGATCTCGACATTGACCTCGACTTGACGCTGATGATCGGTGAACAGGATGTCGCAGGCTACATCGTATTCAAGGGATTTGATGCGGCTACTAACACCTTCAGCTTAGGCCCGGTTGCTGAAGGTGTTTACGCTACGTCAAGTAACGTTCAGCTTACCAGCCCTGATCAGACAACAGACGGCAGCGGCAACACCGTCTACCACGGACCTATCGGCCTCGGCGTCCTTACCCAGACAACGCAGGAGCTTTCCAGTCAGCTTGTAAGACTCGACGGCGTGACAGAAGAAAACTTCCCTGTCTTGTACTTGGGCATGCCAGACGATGTAGCCGCCAGCTACGTCGTAAAGTTTGAAGTGCCTTCTGATGCTCCTGCAAGCTCAACGTTCACGTTCAGGCCTCGAATACTCGGCCGTGCTGCGGGAACGCTCCCTCAATTGACCGCCAGCTATTACAAAGCAGGAAGGCCAGTTGACGGGTTGAACACGCCTTTGGATATTACCCAAAGCTACGTGGCGTTGACTATGGTTACGGTGGCTACGCTTACAGGTGCAAACCAGGCGGTTGAGGCTTCTAGCGATTCATTCAGCGTAGATCCCGGTGACACTGTTTATGTGCAGTTAGAGCGAACACCGGAAGACGTATCGGATGCGTACGCCGGCGAGCTGGGCATTATGCAGCAAGCCGGAATCTTGACATCAACCTAATCGGAGGTACGCGTGCCTTTATCGCAATGGAACTTGGAGTTCCTAAACCACAACGCTCAGCGTAGCTACCCGCTGACGGATGAATCGACGAAGACAGATACAACAAACTCGTTCACTATACCGGATGATTTTATTGTTGGGTTCGGTCTGCCCGTATCTACAGCTATGGACATGGAGTCTGGTCGGTTCTTCATCAGACAACTAGGTGCGTTTGCTTCTGGCTACCAGATAACTATTGCGTACGACACTGGCACGGAGATTAATGATGTAGGCACGGCATTGATACCCGCTGCCGGCGTGAGCCGTAATACGACTTTTGCTGTCGGAGGAATTGAACCGTTTGATGACATCGTAGGTAAGGTCGTAATTGGCCGCGTTGATACTATTAGCGAACAACCTGTAGGTCTTTACACTTTTGATTTAGAAGACTCGAGGCTAGAGCCTTCGGTAATTCAACCCATGATTCGATCGTTGACCGGGCTCAGGTTCAGTAACGCAGCAGGCACTACGAGCGATGTGTTTTACGGCGACATAGAACTTGTTGCTGGATCTAACATGCAAATATCTGCGGTCACTACCGCTACAGAAACAAAGATAGTATTCAGTGCCCTTAGCGGTGAAGGCACTATTGAGGAATGCATTTGCGAAGGTGACGCAGTAGAAATTCCTTGCATTAAAACAATTAACGGAATACAGCCCACAACTGACGGCAACTTCAGCTTCATAGGCGACGACTGTCTTACTTTTACAGGTACGACTTCCGGCATAAAGGTAACAGATTCTTGCTGTGCCCCTTGCTGCGGTTGCGAAGAACTGGAAGCTATTACGAGAGACCTCGAGTTGTTTAATGCACAACGAGGGGCACTGACGCTATTTGTTAACACTTTGGCAGCGGAGGCTACGGCCTTCGGGACGACTGTCTTGGGAGCCCGACTGGGTGACCGCAGGTGTTTAACGTGCGAGTAGTTTAATTCTGGAATTAAGAAGGGTATTGAAATGGCTGAAGATGGAAAGAGTGCAAACCATAATTGCACATTTGATGTAGCAGAAGCTCAAGTGCTTATCAGTTGCATGGACAAAGCAGCGAAACAAGCCCCAGACACTGTCACGGCAGCCGTACAGTTGTGGCCTATCCGCAAGAAGCTTGAGCATATACTCAAGCAAGAAGGGGCTGATTGATGGCAAACACCCGTGGTCGGCAACCTATCGGAATAAATCAGCCACCCGGCGGTGGAACTAATTACCCGTTTGTAAGGCCGTCTTCAGCTATACAATACTTGCTCGGCGATCTGTTCGTTTCGTTTGATGATTTAGACGACACGTACGTGTTCCCGTTGAAGGTTTCGTGGATGTACGGTTTTGGCACAAATGTTGTTGCTCCTCCAGCCGGTTACCCTGCACCTACACATGCTCAAGATATCATCGTCACGGACGCAAACGATGCGGTTGTGTTTGATTCAACTACATCCTCGAAGTTTACTTCAGATGCGTGGGACTCTCGGCTGTTGATACTGGAATGGACAAACACTGACAGCATTTTACGCTGCGTTCAGCATACAGAGTGGACGCAAGCAGACATTGACGATGGTCTTACCCAGACGTACGACGACTACATTGAACCTGCCAATGGATTGCTTCAAGTAGATACTTGGTACAAGATGCCAAAGAGGATTATGTCATTGCAGGTTGGCTTGACCACTGTAAACCAAACTAATGTTGTAACTTTTAGCGAGGGTTACAACATGAGCATAGGCCAGCCGGAGTTAAACATTGCTACCCAACCGTTGCCTCGGTTCGGCGACGCTAAGCCTCTGGTAGAAGGCACTCGTGCTTCTACTTCTGCAGTGTTCGCCTCGGAACCCGGTGCAGGGCTTGGCATTTTTCCAGGATGCAGCGAACAGCAGGTAGAAGTTAAAACACTCAATCGAATCGCAAGTAACGTTTATCAAAACTTTACTTACGACACTGAAGGATGCATACGATCTCAGAGGCCTGTAGGGTTGATTAGCAGCTCCCCTCGCGAGTTCGATTATGCGTCGTTTGTTTTGCCTGCCGCAGAGGCAGCAGCAGCTATTGAAACGCTAAATGATTGTACAAACTGTTGCGACTGTACTTATTTTGCTCAGACATATCAAGGACTAAAGCGACAGTGGTTCCTTTACAGGGACGTAGCAGAAGTGGCCGAAGAAGCTCGAGACCTTTACCAGAGCAACATTGACCGCTGGGAAATTCAAAAAACTATACGCGAAAGGGACACCCTTCGGCTTCGTGTATCCATGAATGGCAGTTGCAAAGTTGATTGGGGTTTTGCTCATTGCAATGCGTCTAGGTGCTGCATAACAAACGTTAAAGCAGACATCACATTCTTGTACTACTTAAACGGCGTGCTGACTTCCCCTGTGAACGTAGGCTACGATTGCGAGGTTAGCGAAATCGACGGGTCGGAAGATTGCAACGGGGCGGCACCGATTGTTCTAGCTGTGGACAGCACGGGGCAGCACGCAGAGGCTTTTTGGGACTTTGCAGATCCGCAGTTCGTGACTACCGTCAGAGGCAGGTTCTGTTTCCCCGATTGCTCTACGGTCGAAGAGGGTGCATTAAAGGTGCGGATGCACGTTGTAATTTCTTGGGAAAATTCAGGCGACGATCCGGCCACTGGCGACCCATGCACTTACCCTTTGCTAGAAGCCAGCGATTATGCCGATTACCCTGACCTTGTGTCGACTTGGGCTACCTTGGGAGTTCCCACGCCCAGCTTCGGACGAGTACAAGCTATTACACCACTTACGATTGTTAGATCCAATAACCCACTATGCTCTAGATGCGATTGTGAAGTCCAGGAGGCTGAAAGCTAGTGGCTATTAGAAACAACAATTGGTACAACCTGAACGAGCAGCGAGATTACCCGGTTGACGACACTGCTTCAGCCATATCAGACTCAGACTTGAGACTGCCCTCGTCGTTGGTTACTGACCTGAGACTGCGTTGGCCTGTAGAGCTGGGCCGGTATGCTTTTATAAGTGCAGCTGCCGTGACGCCAGGCATTGTTACAGTAATGATTGAGGTTTCCGAGACACCAAACAACACCCCAAACACTGCCACGCTCATAGCTGGCATTTCGGTTCCTAAGGTTGAGCTGTTGCAAGGCCGAACTTATGTTCTGGAAACGTTTCAAGATAAAGTTGGGGGGTTTATTGTATTCGGCTCGGGCACAGAAGAAAATTATTCGGGAAAGTTTTCATCTCCCGAGCAGACGCTTCTAACTGCTCGAGCTGCCCGAGCTATTCGGCAACCTCCAATCCCGTCTATACGAACTAGCCAGTCTGCCGCAAAGCTAACAGGTCTAATCAACCTCACAGCAGCAGAACCGTTATTCCTTAGCAAAGAGACGCGAGTTATTGATGGCGTTGAGTTTGACAACGTCATCGTATTCAAATTGCAAGAGCGACCAAACACAGACGCACAGGATTCTGTTTTTTCAGAGTTTGCAGGAGACTGCGGCAAACGCACAGGTTCCAGATCATGCACAGATCCGCAGCCTGTAGAAACCATTAACGGTGTTCAGCCAGACTGTGACGGGATAATCACACTAGATTTTAAAGGTTGCTCAGTTGTCGGCAGGAACGTAACCGACTGTGGCGTTATCTTGGATTGCAGCCTCGGATTGTCTGCCAGCTGCGAGCCTCCTCCGTTACCTAATCTTGAAACAGGTCAATTGCCTTCAGAGGTAGACCCGGTCCTGATTCCCCCTGTCATACCTCCAGAGCCTCCGGTCGGCCCGGACATAAGCATCAGCGAAAGTGCGACTACCATACTGACCCTACCGTATTGCGATACGTTTGACGATGGATTCGCCTACGGGTTCAGTCCTGCCGGCTCTTCGTTCTTCGGTTTTATTGCGGACGATAGCCCCGGAGAAGCAGTCTGCTGTGAGGGCAATGGCGGAGACATGCCGCCCGCTTACCCGCCAGCATTTAACCCCGATGGTTGTACAACTTCACAGTCAATTTCAAACTCTGCATCCGCTAGTTGGGATGTAGTGCCAATTATTGAAGTAGACTCCAGTTACGGAGTGGTATCAGCAAGCGGCCTTTCCCGTACAAATATTTCTCTGTTCACTTCAGACGTTCAATGCCTATTTCGCCGGTACACTACGGACCTAAAAATAAAGACAGGTTCAGTTGTCGGAGTGAGCGGTTCTTTGCAAAACGCAGGTATCCTGCTTAACTATCGCGTAACAGAATCCGGTCAAGTTAATTACCATTTGTTTTTAGTAGACATAGACAACAGCACAGTTGGAATCTATTTCTTCAACGGAGCTACGACTGTAGAGTTGGTAGCTGTTGAAATTACAGACTTAAGAGCAGACGACTGGTATCGAATTTCTGTCACAGGCGTACCTGCGGCAAGTCAGACTTCGGTTGACCTAACCTTAAACTTTGATGGCATTACTGATCCGTCGTTATCGGCTACGCTCAACGTATCAGTTTCTTCTAACACATTTGGTCAAGACAACGGGAATGTAGGTTTATACGGCCGTAGATCTCTCAGCTACTTTTCATTCTGGCGGGTACAGGAAGCAACATAATGGCAGGCATACGTCATCCGGAATTTATAAAGTCGCTAGAAAGTACAACGTATCCGTTCGTGCCTTCAGCTACGTTAACTAACGGAACTGACAGTTTGTTAGAGGGCACGTTCCTTGATGCCCATTTCTACGCACCTGACGGATCTGGCCGGTATTACTTGTCAAAAGTAGAAAACGCGTCTTCAAGTATGAAACTGACGGTAGGCGACCTGTCGACTGACAATCAAATGACGGGCACATTATCACTGCCTATAGTCGATTCGGTTATCCGGTTTACTGACAGGTTTGGCAGGCCCAGCGGCTTATTAGTATCTGACCCTACTCGCATATCGTTGATGACTGCGTGGGGTATAGGCGATCACTTGTTTTCTAGGGACGACACTGAGTTTTGTGTTACTTGTCAGGTTCCTGTTTCTAATCCTGGAGTTACAGGTTTGCAATTACCTGACGGTGAGATCCTTACAGGCAAGATTTGGCTCGTAGGCGAAGACGGCGTGATCCTGACCACGGAGACAATCACCAATTCAGACGGTGAATCAGTTACAGCCATTATACCTAACATAGTTGGAGACCCGCTGTACCTGCAGCGGCTGTGTAACCCTGAAGATCTATTTGTGCCGGTCAATCCGGTAAGAGGTATTCGCGTAGTGAACGACGGTTACACTTACGATTGCGAGCCTGACGAACAAGGCAATTTCAATATTCAGATGAACGATTCTTTAGCCGCAGACGCTGCTTTGCGAGTAAGGACTACGCCAGAAGGTATTGTAGTGACTGTTGAAGGTACGACACCGGGGGGTACATAATGGCTAGGCCAAACTTCTTTAACGAAAATGAAAACCGGACCTTTCCGTTTAAGGCTCGTACAGCAGGCGTAGGTACGCCTAGCTCGGGCGTCTTTACTATGCTTCAGTTGCCCGACGATGTTATCGTAGACTGCGGCTTTATCATGGGTCCAGAGTCTGGCTTTGTGGAAGGCGTGCATACCGTTTTCCTGTACAAAATCTCCAAAGTTAGTTCAACGCAGATAAACTACGAATTCAGATGCGACGCTCCGGCACTTGCGGATGCTCCTTTAATATTTGTTCGTCAAATTTCTGATAGCGATTACACCACGACGTTTCAAGAAAGCGACGTGCCGGAGTATTTGCCGCTAAGCCAGTCGGAATCCTTGTCTTTGTCAGAGTCCGAGTTTGATATTGTATGCGGCGAACCTTTCTGGTCTGGGTATCTCGCCACTGGTTCAGTTTCTTCGCTATCTGCGAGGCTTAGTGTAGGAACAACAATTACTCGCAGTTTAGACAGTGAAACATTAGTGAACGAAGGGTTGATTCAAAATCTAAACCAGAGTCAGGCTGTATCGTTGAACGTCGCTAATTCAGATAGGACTCGTGCGTTACGACCAGAAGACTGCCCTGCTAATGAGTGGCCATTCACTACTGGCGAAATCTACATTAACAAAGAGTGCATGCAGGGGGACATAGTTTTTTCCGCAGGTTACAATTTCAGCCTAGCTCAAGTTGATTCGAGCAACACCGTTCAGTTTGGTGCAGTCTTAAATGCTGGAGCAGGCTTGCCCTGTGAAGAATTGAAGTTATTCCTGGCAGAGACACCGCCAGCGGGTGCTACCAACAACCTGCTAGAGGGTGACTTTTATTGCAATGAAGCTTTAAGAACGATTAACGGGCTGCAAGGTCCAAACTTGACGTTTTTTGCGGGTACTGGAGTGGCGATTACACAGGACAGCAGTACAAGTACAATAGAAATTGACGTAAACTTGGTTAGCCTGTCTCTGTGTACTTTTTCAATATCCGAGTCAGTCTAAGGAGTGAGTGGCAAGGATGGCCCCTACAACACAATGCCCGCAAGGCCCGCAAGACCCTATTTTTGACATTGTCAAATGCGATGTTCCATGCATTTTTCCTATTCCAACTGACGATTGGTTAGTTAACCCTCAAGTGCCGCCGGCACCTGATGACATCAGTGATTGCCCTGCAGTCCCCATCGCACTGCTGCCGCCTGAGCCGACTTGTCCGGAAATTACGTTCGCAGGTAATACCGCAGGTACTGCCGGTTCTCAGGGTAACCAAGGTGCATACGGAGTACAAACAAGCATTGTGCCTGTTGGCGAAGAAGGGGCAACGGTTACGTTAACAAAAGGCGACTGCTGCGATTACGACTTAGACCTAGAAATTGACTTCCCTTGTCCGCTCATAAGCAGCTCTTCAGATGGAAGTGACGCCTCTAACATTTCAACTAGCTGCGATCCCAGCGGGACAGGTTCCGCAGCTTTGACTGTTACAGAGACAGGCGATTGTAATTTTGTTCTTGGGCTGAACATAGAATTCCCGTGTCCAGGCATTGGTCCACAAGGCCCGCAAGGCCCGCAAGGATTCCAAGGATTCCAAGGATTCCAAGGATTCCAAGGCCCAACAGGCCCGCAAGGCCCGCAAGGATTCCAAGGATTCCAAGGATTCCAAGGAGCCCGAGGTTTCCAAGGTTTCCAAGGCATAGAAGGTCCGTGTCCAGATATTAGTGCTGACGGAACTGTAACTATTACGTCAGGTTCGCAAGGTAGTGTTGAAATTACAGTAGAAGACGGAGCACAGGGCTGCTCGCCGCAGTTCAACTTCGTGTTCACGTTACCGCAAGGAGCACAAGGCCTTCAAGGCTACCAAGGCTTTACCGGAGCACAAGGCTACCCAGGCTTTACCGGAGCACAAGGCTATCAAGGTTTTACCGGAGCACAAGGCTATCAAGGCTACATTGGGCCGCAGGGATTAATAGGACCACAAGGCTACCAAGGCTTTACCGGAGCACAAGGCTCACAAGGTTTTACCGGAGCACAAGGCCTTCAAGGCTCACAAGGTTTTACCGGAGCACAAGGCTACCAAGG
>TARA_R110000851_G_scaffold140658_1_pt1 | contig 19761 bp, 18 predicted proteins | sample TARA_R110000851 | Tara Oceans TARA_R110000851 (sample SAMEA4397627) | marine metagenome | biome: Polar Biome; feature: [DCM] deep chlorophyll maximum layer (ENVO:01000326); material: water (ENVO:00002006), including particulate matter (ENVO:01000060) such as... | depth 17 m
CGTGCCAGAGAATGTTGCGCCCTCTGCTAGAACTTGAGCGTCTGCGTAAGTGATGTTGCCAGTTGACGCACCCGTTGCCGTAGTTGTGCCAAAGGCGAACTTATCTGCGCTCTCGTCCCACCCCATAAACGCATTGTTACCAGTGGAGCCTCGCTCCATGACCAAACCAAGATCGTTAGCATTAGAACCTGCTCCTGAGTTTAATTCTATAAGAGGGTCTTTTACTTCAAGGTTCACAGCATCATTGGTGACTGTCGTGCCATTAATCGTTAAGTTCCCTGTGACGGTAAGGTTCCCACCGATTGTTGCGTTGTCAGTGGCCGTTACTGCATCTACAAAAATCTCACGCCATCTAACGCCAGTTGTTCCTAGATCGTCTGTACTGTCAGTGTCACTAACAACGACGCCTCCAGAGGTAAGCTGAGTAACTACTGCCGCTGCTGGTGTGCCACTACCAAGGCTGCCATCAAGCGTCCCTGTGAACCCTGTGGCTGTAACCTCACCAGTAAATGCCGTAGTCGCTGCGCCAAAGTCTACCTTCTTAGCGCCACCTAGTGTCAGGCCGACATTATCTGCGCCGATCCTGTAGAAACCCGAATTTGGATCAGACGTAAAACTATAGAACGGGAGTGAAGCAGTACCATTCCCCCCTAGATACTGGCTTGCTGAAGATGTAGATGTAACTAAAGCTGTACCGTCAGAATTATAAAGAAGATAAGAGTTAGCCACAGGCTCCGGCATTGTTGTTGACGCCGCCCCTGTGTAGGTGTCTGCAAACTTAAATGACTTGCTTAAATCTGTCTCTTGTTCTTGGTTGACCATTGTTAAACGGTCTAAGGCTTCTTCGTGTGATTCAGCAGGGAAAGCGTCGTTCTCTACATAGTCAGTGCCTTGAGTTTGTGTAGTCTTTCTGCGAATGTGCCACTGTACTGTATCTGCTGGAGCAGAACCCGCTGTAACCGTACCTGTTGACCCATTGCCCCCAGTGACAGTGTAGTGCGTTGAATAGGTTTTAGTTGTCTCTGCGCCAGTAGCAATGACCCGTTCAATGACTTCTATCTCTGAACTTGTGCCAGTTCCGAAAAAAGAAAACGTGACAGGGAAAGCGGTCGTTGACCCGTTTCCTGTATAGCTTACTGCTGTCGTTGTACTTGATATAGTCATGTCATTACCTCAATTTGCATAATAGCACTATTAGTTTCAATAATCTACTTTATCAAAAGCGTTTGTCCATATTCACTTTTTAATCTTTGTTCTGCACGAAAGGCATATCCGGGATTAATCTGGTTGCTCCAATCCCAAAAAAACATTTGGTTTAATGCAACAGTTGGAGGCAAGTTTCCATAAGGAAGATTGTTCTTTAATAATTTAGCTGCTTTTTGCCCAGCTTTATCTCCTTTTACAACTTCATACATTAAATCAATTACATCTGCGCCTAGTTGCACTCCCGGCCCAGCAAGAGTTGTTACTACGTTTCCTCCATATCTCGTTCGCATATCTCCAAATAGAAAATCTCCATAAATTCCTAAAGCCCCGCCTTGAAGCATCGAAGCCAACAATATTTTTCCCGGAGCTTTAGTAATGTCTCTTGGAGTTTTGTTTTTCAACAAATCTTTTGTTGTCATAGCTATGTAGCCAGCTACAGTTGTGCTTACCATGACACGAGCAAGCCCTGCTAATTCTCCATTTCCATTTCGCAGAATATCTTTTAATTTTGTTTGTTCGCTTCTGCCGTACAATTCCCTTCCAATAACTTTTTGAAGAACTGCCGTAGGAAAAGATTTGAACAAAGTCAGAGTTCGGAGAGCTTCACCAGTAAAAGTTCCGGGCGCTGTACCTTGGTGTAGCCACGATCTAGTTTTTGCGTCGCCTTCAATAACAGCATGAGCAGCCCGATCTTCGTAATATGAACCAAGCTGGTCAGCTAATTCTGTTTTTGTTCGTTCAATTGAAGTCTTTGTTGGCTCAATCTTTATCTTGCGTAAATACTTAGCTACTTCTGCATCTGGCAATTCTCTTATTGATTCTGTAGTAAGATACGCTTTGCCGTCTGCTTCTCTAGTAGTTCCTTTGCGGATTAAATCCCATCTTGGTGCGTCTATGCCAAACAATCCTAATGCTCGAGCTAATTCTTTATTTAATTTTCCATGAGAAACATTTTTATTTAACCCAAGCCTGTGAGCAGAACCAAGCGCAAACGTAGTTCTTAACCTGTCTGTCCACCATTGAAGAGCATTTACTTTCATAAACTGCGCTGTTAATTTTTGTATTGTACCCGGCATAGCGTCTGCCATGTCATAACGTGGCGAAACTGTTTCTGCTAGACCTTGTGCTAACACATTTAACTCTGACAAAATTTGCAATTCTTCTGCGCTTCTTTTTTGACCAATTCCCTTTGCTAATCCTGATGCAGCTTGGCCTAAAGCTCCCATAAAACTCCCGCCTTGATACGAAACTTCTGAGGCGTAAATAGGGATGTCTGTAAAAGCAGAAACAGTAGCCATTCCTAATTTACTCATTATCTGAGATAGCCGTACCCCTGCAAATACTGAAGCTCCTATTTGCGATCCAACAATCCTAGAAGACCCGTCTAAATTAGGGATAATTGCTCTTTTTGCAAATTCGTATTTTTTTAATAAATTTGCTTGTTGGGTTACAGCATCAGGAGCGTCTTCGGTTTCTAGTTTTTTCTGCAAGCGTTTATATATATTATCTATTGTAGTTCGTGCATTTGGGCCAAAAAACCGCATCATTGCAGTAGTCTCGCCCATTCTAAGAAAACTTCCCATTAAAGAATCGGAAACTGACCCATCGCCAAATTTGCTGTGATAGTCATAGGCCGAAGCCCCATCTTTAAAATACAAGACTCTTTCGTGTGACAAACTTTTTGCAACATTGCCTATGCTTTTAAACCCTGTCTTTACCGGGCCTGTACTCTTTATATGCTCTCCTAAAGCAAACCGTTTATAAAGTTTCCTTAAAACTTTTACTCTGTTTTCTGGGGCAAGATCAGGCATTGTTTTTTCAAAATCAAGGCGCTCACTTACATAAGCAACCCATTCATCTTGTCCAGCTTTTTGAATACGGCTTTTATTGTGCGTTTGCTTTATTAGCCACCCAGCTAATTTTCCAATATCTGCACCCGCAGCATTTGCTTCACGACGCATTATTTCTGTGTGCTTGTTTATAATTCTAGCTGTGTCAACGACTTCTTTTGGATAGCTAGAAACATCTCCCTTTTCTCCTAATATCCAAGAAACCTCAAACAATTCTTTGTCAAACTGTCTGCTACTTATTATTTTATGCAAATTGTACTTTGTCAAATCTGACAAAAATGCGCCAATATATTTGTTTACTAATCCTCTTTGTAACGCTGCTACTGAGTTTCGCGTTCCGGCTCTGCCAGATTGCATCCCTACCAACAAAGTTTCAAAACCTTTTGCTAAATCATCGCCCCATGTTGTTGTAACGTAATTAAATGCTCGCGTTTCTGATAAAAAATTTAAAGCTCTGTTTCGTCTTTCTATTGCTATATTATGCTCAAGCCTTTTAGCTAATTTTAAAACTTCTTCCCTTATGACCATATCTGGTGACTGCCCTTTGTCGCTTCCACGAGCAAGCGCCTCTTGCAACTCTTCTGCTAGTTGCTTTACATCTTTTTCATCTAATCGAGGAAAAGCGTTTTTAATAGCGGTTACGCACTTAATGCTCATTTTATACCACCACTACATTCATAAAATTGTTTTAATGCTTTTGTAAGGTCTTCTGTTACTTGTCTGCTCTCTGCATCAAAGTCTTCGTATTTTACTCCAGCACTTTCTGCTTCTGCTCTTGCTTCGTTTTCTAACTCAATTACGCTATCTATGTTTTCTTCTGCTGGCATTGCCTCTGGCTCTTCAAATGTTTTATCAACGTCATTAAGAGCTTCTTTGTCGTAAACCCGTAAATTTTCAGGCTTCATTGCTTCTGCTTGTTCTGTACGAACAGCCATTTCTCTTTGGTTTAATCTAGTCTCTATTTCACTGCTGCGAGGGGTTGTTCCTTCTTTTGCAGGAACCTTTCTTCTAATGTCTGCTACAGCCGCTTTTATTTCAGCGTCTAGTCTTATTCGATTGCTTTCTAATTCAATTTTTGTCAGATCATTTTCTTTTATCTGTTCAGATTCCAATCTTTTTGACGCTTTTTTTACAATAGCATCATACTCTTTTTGCGCTGCTTCTACATCTGTAGCTTGTTTTGATTTTATTCCTTGTTGTGCTTTTGCAAGAGCAGTGCGTTCTTCCGGCGTCATTTTTTCTATAATTTCTGGCAATTTTAAACCAGTTGACTCGTTTATTGCGTCAACTTGTTGATTAACTTCTGATCTTTCTTGTTTTAGTTGTTCTATTTTTTGCGCTAATTCTGGGTCAGCTTTTGCTTCTGAAGAGTCAACGCTTTCTTCTAAATTCTTGTTTGCCTGTTCTGTTTCTCGTATTAGATTAACTTGTTCTCTTGTTTTAGCCGCATACCCTTTTGACTCCATTGCTAATGAAGTTTCAACAATTTCTCTTTTCCCATTTGGACTAAGTGATTCAATTGCCTCATTTAAAGGGTCAGGCATTTTTAATTCTACATCTACTTCTATGTCGCCATTTTTTAATTTTCTTGCTTTATAACTGTCTTTAAGCGATCCTATTCCTGTGTGTAGACCTGCTCCAAGGACTGCGCCAAAAGCTACGTTAACCAAACTATCGTACATATCGTAGTCAGCTTGTTCTGCTTGTGCGGCAAAATAAACTATTGGTTCAACTGCTGTAGCACCGACCGTTCCTTCTAAAGCGCCAACTTTTGCACGAACTCTTGCTCTTCCTAAAGCGCCAGTAGCCCCTTGCACCATTGTTTTGTATCTATTTATCCCTAATACTGGAATGAATCCAGAAAGTATATTTATTGGGTCAAGAAAAGAAGCTCCTAATCCAACGCCTAATTGCGCCCCACCCATCAAAAATCCACCTTTTGAACGGCTCATAATCTCTTGAATTTGAAGTTCTTCAATTTTTCTTTCTTTTAACACGTCTAGTTTAGCTCTTGATATGCCTGTATCTGGAATTTGCAAAGGCAATTTTTGAACATTTATTTCTGCTCTAGCTTCTTCCGCGCTAACCATATTTCCATCTTCTTCGGAAGGTAGCGTGTACCACCTCATAGAACTTTGAAGAGGGTTAGTTCTAAAGGCATCTTCAAATGTTGCAGACAATACTTCAGCGTTGCTTGCTGGCAACAATTCTAATGGCGTTTGCGGAGTATCAGCAGGGCCAAGCGTAGCTAATGGGGCTGGCATTAAGGCGTTCCTCCTAACATTCTTACAGCCGCAGGAAGAGATTCTTCTTGAGCTTTTTCTGCCGCTGATTTAAGCGCATCAAAGTCGTATTCTTTTGCTTTAGATTTTATCATGTCCCATGTCAAAATAATATCTTCGGGCTTACCATTAACTATTTGTTTTATTCGAGCGCCAACGGCATCTACTAAAATTACTCCTTGTTCGCCTCGCATCATTACCCATTGTCCTGTGCTTTTGTAAGAGTCTATAGATTGTCTTAGTATTTCTTTTTTATCTGTTAAAACACGGCTTAGAGTTGGGGCTGGCGCTATTTTATATTCTTTTTCTAAACGAGATATAATTCTAGTTAATACATGAGCCGTAGCAGATGGCTCTACTGCCCCTTTTGGTATGCGAATTGTGTCAACGTAATCATAATTATTGTTTATAATTTCTGATGATGCCCTTTGTGTCGCTTCGTCTAATGAAGCTCCACCAATAATATACATTTTTGTCAGAGTTTTTATTGCTTCATAACTGTTGGATATATCATCTGATATTGCGTCAGGCCCAACTGTTTTTACAAAATCTTCTATTTTTGAAGCTATCTGGTTTTTAAGCACATTTGAAGTAATATTAACTAACGCTGGGTTATTGTTAATATTATTTTTCATTGCAGATGCGTTTATTAATGCTCTTGCTGGGCCAGCCTCCCCAAGATCAGTCAAACGAGCAGCAGTAGATAAAATTGGCGACATAACTTTAGCTTCTACTAATTGCCTGTATACTGAAGGCCATGAGTCTCCATAAAGCTCTCTTTGCGAAACTAAAAAATTGTACGCTTGTTGTGTGTCTTGCGGGTCAGTCCCAATGTCTGTAAGTTCAACTTTAAATTGTGTTTTCAAAGAAGTTGGAACAATGCCAGAGTTAATAGAAATTTGGGCTATTTTTCTAGCTGTTTCTAAATCTATATCATTTACAGCACCCGGTCTGCTTAACTTTTCATCTTCTCCTTGTTCAATTAAACGTTTGCGTTGCGTGTCGTGCCACTCATCATAAAATGACAATGCTTCTTTGCTTAAAGCATTTCGGTTTAATTTTATTTTATTTGCTGCATTATTAGAAAATCTTTCGAAATAAATACTTCTTTTCCTATCTCTTAACCCGGTTTTTGTAATTTTTTCTAAAAGTGCAACGCCTTTTTCTGGCTCATCTTTGTAAATAGTATTTAAAGATTCTCTTACTTTTTGTTCAATTTTCTCTAGGTCTTGAATGTTTTCAGCATCAATTATCTCTAAACGCACTTGTGCAGAAAATTGATCTTCTTTTTTTTCTTCTACATCATCTAGAAAGGCTGCTAGTGTTTTTGTCAGGCTTAATTTTTCTTTTGATAAAGCAAGATTATTTATATTTTCTTTTATCTCTTCTAATGCAACTGGGTCGTCCTTGTTTTCGACTAATCGCATATTCATTTGTAAAAAGGTTTCTGCTTCAGTATCGTTTAACTTTTTTTCCGCATCATCAGCGTTTTTTTCTTTTTGTGAAGAAGACAAGTTTAATAATGTGCGGTATTGTTCAGGACTAAGGTTGCTTGCATATCCTGATTCTGGGTCTTTAATTTGCGATATAACTTCTTTTAAAATTTCTGGGCTTGTCCCCTTTTTAATTAAAGACTTCCCTGAAGAAAAATACATTCCTGCTACTGTTTCATTTTTGAGCTTAATCTTTACGTCGCTGCTAATTCCTGTAAGATTATCATAAAATGTAGCGTTTTTTTCTAATTCTGATTCTAACAATTCAGGGTGTAGAGCAACAAAATTAATTGAATTTGAACTAAAATCTCCGGCGTCAGAAGTTGTTTTTTGAGCAGCTTTTACTGCTGTAAATTTCATTGCGCCTATTAGTGCATTATTGGTAGCGTTTGCCCAAAGTCCGTTTGCCTCTTGCTCAAGTGCTTTTGGATATGATCGTCTTGCGTTTGCGTACAAATTTCTAATTTGCTCAGTATGACCAACTGCTCCCGGCTGAACATTGGTTTCTATTTCTAATACTTGTTCTGCTACCGAAACTTGGTCATCTGAAATCTGCCTCCGCATATCTATTCGTGCGGCTTGCTGTTCTTTTTTTTGTATTTCTGAAAATACCCCCGCCGTTTGTTTAACAGCTTTTCCAGCAACTTCAGAACTAAAATCTGATGCTGTAAAACGTGTTCTTGCACTTCCTAAAGACATCTGCCCCGGTCCTCTAAATGAAGGAGTGCCTTCGTATAATTTTATTCGTGCCATTTTAATTACCTAAATATGTTTGGATTAGCAGTGTATGAGCCAGAAGCAAACGCTGGTGTTGTGTATTGTGGCCCAGCTAAACTTGGGTAATAACCTGATGGCGAAGTAGCTCTTGAAGACAAAGTAGAAGCAAACGGATTACTAACTGGCGGGATTGCCCCTGAAGTAAATCCTGCCCCAATTAATGACACTCCTGCTCCGACAAAAGCACTTGTTTGCTGTGACTTTCCTCTTTGCCTAGCTATCCTGCCTTCATATTCAGACATTGACGCTTGGCTAAGATAATTGTTTGCAGCTAACTCACCGTCATACAATTGAGTTTGTGCGTCAAATTCTACATCTGCTGCTATTTGCCCAAGAACCTCGACAGGGGTTCCGGCAATTTCAACCCCTCCTTTAGCATAGCTAGTCCTTCCTTGGCTTGTTATCTTTAACCCTTTGCGTCTAATTTCATTAGCATCAAAATCTGATTTTGCACGAGCAGCTTCGGCTTGCTGTCTTTGAATTGCGGCGTTGGCATTTGCAATCATCTGATTAGCTTTGCCAGCTTTATTGGCAGCTATACCCGACATTGCTGTTTCCACGCCTTTAGCAATTAAAAGCATTGTTACCGGATCGCCACTCATAAAATCACCCGTTTGTTTTCAAATGTGCAAAAATACCACGCACACTCAATGGTAGAGGTTGTTGTTGTCTAATATACACCGTTCCCTCACGATTGTAACCTTCTGCAAAGTCTACTCTTTTGTCGCCTGTAAATAATTCTGGAGCGCTCCCCATTTCGTCTGAGCTGTCTCTAAATGGAATCGCGTCTATATTGCCGTCTGTCCTGCCAACTTCAACTCCTAAAGACTTATACAATCTAAGAATTACTTCGTGTATTCTTTTGACCTTGCCTTGTGCTGTGCCGTCCTGTGAGCCAGCTTCTATACGTTGAGTCTCCATCTGCGAGGTAAAGCCTAACCCTGCGTGAACAATAGACGCTGCTGTGTCTAGTGCTATAGCACCGCTTGCAACCGTTTTAGGAGCCTGTACAGCCCCGTTCCCTAAAACATTAACCGTTTGCCCTTCAAGATGGGCAAGACCTGATATAGCTGTTTCTGCCGTTCTTGCAGTGCCTCCAGAGATGTATGTTGTAAACCCTGTCCCGTCTACTGCCAAATGTGCAGTCCCACCAGATGTAAACGTCGTAAAAGACGAACTGTTTACACCTATGGTAAACGTGTTTGCATCAACTACAGTTATGGTAAAACCGTTTGCTTCTAGCTCTGTCATTCCTCCAACATCGAAAAATGCTATTTCATCTCCTGATGTAAATCCATGCGACGGACAAGTTACGGAACCGGGGTTTGCTTCCGTTACCGCAGTTATATTTTTGCCAGCGACATCAGCTATTTCAAAAGTATTAGTTGCTTTCTCGTATGCCCGGTATCTTTCTCCGTTAAGTTCAGTAGTCCCTGCTATGCCTCGAAAGTCTACTAAATCTCCATCATCTATAGCATGGCTTGACGAAGTTACCACTACAGGGTCAGCTTTCGTTATAGCTGTGATTACTTGTGGGGAATTTAAAGTAAGGCCACTGTCAACGTAGAAACAATCTTCTTGCGTTTCTGTTTCTAGCAATCCGGGAGAGAGCAACTCTACATATCTTTTTGTAGCGCCGTTTACAAGCCTTTGCACGACTACATAAACTTCGTCTCTGTTAGAGCCGGGAATACTAGCTACCGATTCAACCTTGGCTTGCGTTCCAGCAGCATCAGACGCACCACCAATTATATGCTTGTGCCAAGCTAAAACTTTTTGGTCTCGTTGGTATGTAAACCCTACTAAAGTTCCGTTTGTTAAGACGCACCAAACTATATTGTCTGGTTCTTGTTGATAAGAAATTTGTGTAATACCTGTTTCGGTTATATGTTCTGCTAACAAAGTTAAATCAGGGCTAACATAAGCATCTGTTTCAAATTGATACACAAACTCTCTTAACTTCCGTGCGGCTCTTTGCACAAACAATGCAACGTGAGCAATACGCAATGGCATCTGATACGAAGACCCATAATTAGTTTCTCGAACAACCCTGACATTTGTAGGAGTCAAGGCTTCTTGGTTTGTTGAGGCGCTTACCTTAAACTCACCTCCTGCTGTTCCGACAGCTAAAACTTTACCGGGGGACAACCAGTAAATAGCATTTACTTGGTCTGAAGCTATGGTATAGACAATTGCATCATCGTCTAGCGCCCCCGGCGTATGCGTGTAGTAGTCTCCACTTTTACTTCCCCAGATAGTTTGAGGTTGATATAGAGAACCCGCATACATTAATCTTTGCTCGTAAAACGCTACTGCTCGTGGATAATTGCCTTCATACCAAGCGCCTAATCTCCACGAAGTTTCAGCAGACGTTCCTCCAAATGCTTTTTGCACTGCACAAGCTACTATTGTTGTAGATGTTATGGAAGACACTGTTGCGTATCCTGACTGTATCCCCCCTTCAGAAATATATTTCCAAGTTACTGTATCATCAGCAATTGAGTCTCCTGTAGAAGATGGTCCACCAGACCCCGCAGACGTCCCTGCCCTCAAACATTCGTAAACTCTGTCACTGTTCCTAACAACATTCCCTACAGAATAACTATGGTTTTGCTGCCATGCTGCTGCGATATGCCCTATGCGTATAAGCCTTCCAACATCTGCTGCGACAAACCCAGTGCCACCGTTAATACCTGTTACAGCCGATGCCGTGATGTTTATGCTGCCTGTTGTGCCAGAAGGAGTTAGCGTGGTAGCAGTTATATTCTCGTCTAAATAAGGCCCATCTTCAAATACTGTTCCAGCCAAAGTCCATGCTACGTGCGACGTTCTTGAAAGCTGTGCAGGGTCATGGTTGTAATGCGTAATATAAAGAATGTCAGCAGATTGGGCAAACTGCAACTCAAACAATTCAGCTTCCGAATAAGTAGTTGTTATTTCAACTGGAGCAGAAGGCGAACCCGTTTCAATTTGGCCTCCATCTTTGTAGACTCGTATATAGTTTTCTCCAAACTCTAGCATATACGCTTGCGTCGTTGAAAATTCAAAAGGCACTAAACGTGTTGCTTTTGCTGCTGTTTTTACAGCGGCTATGTATTTCGTCCCGCCCCGTCTGTATATCCCACCTTGAGGATGGACAAGAAAATTTTCTAAAGTTTTGCAGCCGTTGGCGTACTGAGCTAGATCTACTCTTGCTTCCAGTAGCGGAGAAATTTCACCAGCAGTAAAATTAGTAATAGGGAAAGCAGCGGTAGCCACATTAAACCCCCGTACCTACAAAACTGATACGGGAATTAAGCCAAGTGTCTGCTGTTATATCGTCTGGAGTGCCTTCTGTTGCATCAACAGTCCTAGCTTCGGACAGTTTTGTTCCATATAAGTTAAACAAATCTACCGACATAGTACGACTGTCTGCCAAAGAGATAGCTAGTTCAGCCGCTATTCGAGCAGCTAAAGTTTCAATAAACAAAAAATCAAATGCTTCCGGGTCTGTCTCTTGACGAATATATTTAATAATTAAAGTGTCTGCATCACACAGAATATACTTTCCCTCTAGCACAAATTTTGCAGTGTCAACCATATCAGTTTTTAAAAGACGTAAAAAATCAACTGGAAGTGCAAATTGTGAAGTAAATTCGTATGCTGGAGCAGTGGAGTCTAAAGCTAAAGCTTGTCGTGCAACTGCAAAATTCCAAGGGTGAGAACGCAACACAGCGTCCCGCATGGACGCATAGACAAGATTACATAAACGTCCTGCTTTGCTGTTTTCGGTTAGCGAAATTATTTGTTGATCGCCTATTTTAGCTAAAGCTAAGTTGCATACCTGCACTTCAGAAGCCATCGTTTCCTCCTATAGAAAAGAAGGGAGAGGCGTTTGCCCCTCCCAGCTTTTTTAATCAGTCGAGTACATACAACATTGTAAGCTCGATTGTGCCAGCGCCGTTAGCGCCAGCAAGAGAAACAGTAACAGGTATGCCGTCTTCATTGGCATCAACGACACTGTTTTTTCCAAGTGCAGATGTCACCGCAACCGCTACTGTTGTAATAGAAGTAGATGCAGCAGCAGCTTTATACTCGTCCACATCAAGTGCTACAGCGCTACCGCTACTGTCGGTATAAGCCGCATGGCCTACTGACAAAGTAGTGCTAGAGTTTAAAGCATCGTGGACAAGCTCACCAGAAAGAATACGAGCGCCGTTTGGAAGGTTAAACATGTGAATGTCTGACTGTTCCGTTGCGGCTTCGTAAAGGCCGTAAGCTACTCGGACACGACCACTTAGCTCATTAGGCTTAATCATGTCCTTTGGGACGTTTTGATCCCATTTAGTTTTTTGGACTGAATATACAGTACCCATAATTTAGTCTCCTTTCAGACTAGAGATCAAGAAGGATCACATTCAATATAACCAACTTGCTTTTCTTCCATGCGGGTTGCCCCAATGCTCATGGAATAAAAAACCTGTGTGGCGTGATTCTTGTCTGCTCGTTCAGAAATACGGGCTACTGGATTAGAGCCGATAGCAAGTTTCATTCCGGGCTGTGAAAAATACAAAACCTTGTGGTCTGAGTTTCCATCAACACCAATCAATTCTGTGCGAACAAAATTAAAACCAAGAAATTCATTCACCTCGCCTTGAACTAAGGCTTTTACAGTATTGAAGTCTGAACTAGTAACTTCTGTCTCAGCAAGCAAATTGCTTAGTTGTTTTGCATTAAGAACAACATATCTTTTTGCGTCTGGATCAACTTCATTCGCATCAAGATTTTCTTTAGCTGCTCGTAGCTTGCCAACATTTAATCCTGTGTCAGCAGCAGGGGCAATCCCTACTTGGACATCAACGGTCATTGACGCAAGATAAGAAGTAGAAGTGCTACCTGAAACGCCTGTGAAAGCAGTGCCATCAGCAGCAGCTATAATAGCTGAGTCAATAGCACGTCCCATTGCGTTTGCTGCCGCATTGACATACGGGGAAGTAGGATCAATTAACATCCTAATTCTGTCCTCATTGTCTATAAGGTCAGCAAAATCAAAATCCACAAGAGAAACCCGACGCCTAGCGTGAGGGGTGTCCATTTGCGGAGTATCGGCGTGACGTGTAGTACGTTCTCTAGCACTTACGCTTCCAATTTGCTCAAAGAAAGCATTTTTACCAGTAACAGTTTCGCTATCTACGCAACTACGCAGACGTGACCCTTTCTGTTGTGAAAGGTGCATAACATTTGCGGAATACTGTTCCACAAAGGCAGTAGTAATTTGAGTGGACATAGCCGTCCCTCCATTAAAAGTTACACCAAGAATTAAACCCACTTTTCTAGGGTATCGGTTTCCCGGCCTATCTTAATTGGGACGAAATGCCAAGGCAGCTTACGCTGGTATCTTGGGCTTATGTTTTAAATCAGGTTCACGCATCCCTGTTTTTTTCAAAGTAGAAATGCTTCTTTGATCTAAAACAAAATCTGCTAATATTCTAACCTTCTCTGCTAAGATGTCAACATTGTTCCATTCCCTAGCAGAGCAATGGTGAGCTACCGCCTCAAGTATTCGTAATCTAATTTCTACCTTATCCAACTGAATAGCCTCCTACTGGCTCGTTGCCGTGTAGCTCTTCCATTAATACTTGCATCTTACGGACCAAAGCTGGCCTTTCAAGATTATTCGAGTCATAGAAGCTAGGGTCATTTTGTATTGTAGCTATTTCTTCTTTAATTTGTTGAGGAGTCATTATGTTGCTTCCTTCTCCTTCAAGCTGTTGGTCGCCCATAATCTTCTCTCCTGCTAGAGCAAACGCTTTAATTAAATTAGGGTTATTGCCTAATCCTGTTGCGTTCAATTCTTCTACTAGTGGTTCCCCGCCAAACTGTCTAACTGCTCTTAGGGCTTGCTCCATTTTTTGATCGTAGGCTTTTCCCCATTCTTTTCGCATAGCGGCTTCTGATTCAGTTAAAGAGGCCTCCGCATTAGAAACAGCTTGCTCAAATTGCTCTGCGTTATTAGCGGTGTACCATTCGTAAAGTTGTTCAGCTTGTTTTCCAGAAAGTCCTGCTTCGTGTGCAACAGATCGAAACTTATTAACCATTTCTGCATCTACTTCAAACCCGCTGTCTGCTTCTGCTGCTGGAAACTCATATCCTGCTGGGTCTTCTGGACGGCCCATCTCGTTATAAAATGCGCCCCACTCATCGTCACTGTTTGGTTTTATTAGTTTATCTTTACCAAGCATAGAAGAAGCATTTAGATAACCTTTTGCTAACGACTCAACGGAAGTATATTTCTCTAACGTAGCATTGCTACGCAACTCTTCAGGCAAAGAACTGCGCCAATCTGCTTCTGTTGTTTCGCTTGTTGTTGTTGGAGTAGCTTCAGGCAACCCCTCTACAGGCACTTCAGTTACAACTTCTTCGGTTACGTTAGTATTCATTTGCTTCTACTCCTTGAGGTAGGTTTAAAAAGTCTACAGGTTTGTAATGAAGTATAGAAAGTATGCGTAATGCAGTGTTTCTCATGCCTTCATTAAATACAGTTGCGTGGGGGTCAGGGTCAAAAGTTGTGTCCAAGACAAACGAATTGGCAACGATGTCTTTTAAAACTCGTTGTCCTTCGCTTGTGCCAAAAACAATTTCGTACTCTGTACGTCGTTGCTCAAGTTTTGTTTTGCTCATTATTCCATTTTGCCAACGGTTTCGAGGACATCAGCACCTTGTTGTGCTGTCGCAAGCCCTTGCTGCAACTGTTGCATTTCTGCTTGTTGCTGTTTAATCTGCTCCATTTCTTCAGCGGATTTTATCAGACTATTTGGAACCCCAAATATATCTGTTGCCAACCACCGAATCGTATCCTCGCCGTTAAAGACTTGGGCAGATTCAGGCTGCATTTGTATGATAGCCGAACCTATTTCAAAAACTCTTAATAGACTATTTGCTTCTGTTTGTTTCTGCGCTCTTGCTAATGGAGATACATATTCAATATCGTATTCCGCATCTGCTAATGCTTCAGGTGCAGGAGGCAGTTTGCCACGGCGCAACATAATGCTAAACACTCTTTCTACCATTGGGCCAAGCAACTCCGACTGGAGTCTTCCTAGAACTGGCCCCATTAGCCTTAACTTTTCTTCTTGGCGCTGCAACACTTCTGTAGCTGTCATCTGTGGACCTTGTTGCAACTGCAATTGATCTATGTAGAAGCCTGATCGTATACGCCGCCGCACGTCGTTAAGCAGAGACTCTCCTATAGGAATATTGCCACCTGTTTGCAAAGGTGTAATTGGATCGCTACCAGCCCTACGGAAGTTAAGACCACCCGGTACTGTCTTAACAGGGTTAAGCGCTCCGTCGTCTGGGACTTGCAATGGGGGATCAACTATCTTCTGCGCTGCTTTCAAGACTGTTTTATACATCTCTTGTAGCATTTTTATATCTGGCAAGTTGCTAATACCCGGCCCTCTTCCGTAAGTTTCTCCGCTTACTTTAGCCCAACGAGGTGCAACGTATGGCATTTCCTCAAAGCCACCTTCTTCAAGAATATGTTTTTCCTGACGCAAAATATAAATAGAAGCAATTGGCATATCTTTACGGGCCAATGATCCGTGGATAAAGTCTGACCTTGGCTGCACTGCATGGATAATTACAAACTTTTTATCCATGTCGTCCTTTTCAAAAGCAGCCCTAACGTCTTTAGATGTGCTTTCAATGCCCCATTTTTGCACAATTTGACGAGCAGTATACTCAAACTTCCTGTAAACTGTGTCTATAAACCCTTGAGCATCCTCTGCAAGATAACATTCTTTTAAATGTTTAGTAGAAAAATTAAGATCGCCAGTAACAGGGTCTTCCCCTATAAACATAGTTCCCGTACCAAACGCCGTCATGTCTAGGTACAGTTCATGTATGTGAGAAGAAAATTTAGCTCTAGGGGAGTTAAGAGCAATATACATCCTTCGCTCAACTTCTTCTAGCCACATCTTAATATTAGGGTCTTCCATTAACATATTGTCAGACAAGCGTAGCTTAAACCACTTTGATGCTGGGTTTGTAAGCATCCCATGCAGCCCTGCGCCTAGTAATTCGTTGGCGTTTACTGCTGTAGAGTCTACAATCTTTACATTCTTACGCTCACCCCGTGTCACTTCTTTGGTAAAATCAGAACGGTGTGGGAAAACTACTTCTGCAACTTCCTGCCAATGGTCATCCCAGTTGCGCCTATCGCCTTCAAGTCTTTCTAGTCTGGCTATATATTGTTCTGGTTTCATATTTTTTTGTCCATAGAGGCAAGTTTACGTTTTTTCGTTTTGCCAGCTCTGCGGTTTGCAATGGCAATAGCTTGTGTGCGACGCATATTTGCTTTCTTAATCAAAGTAGTTACATTCGCACGAATAATTTTCTGCGTACTGCCATTGATTAAACTAATACCCACCTAACAACGTAGCTTTGGTTGTGGATGCCTCTTCCGTCACGCCTTGACCAGAAGTTAAGATTGTTGATTGCCGACCAGCAGACGCTAACCTTCGTTTGCGTTCATTGTCCCTAGCTGCCCTAATATCTGCGTCACTCCTTGTCGGAGCTACGGGCGCTGGCATAGGCGCAGGTGGAGGAGGTGGCTTCGGCGCACTAAAGATACCGCCCATTATAATTCCTTTCTTAATATGTTTGCAGTTTCACAATACCCTAAAGTTTTATAAAAGCCAATAGTCCTATCAGTTTTAATAGCAGAAGACACTCCAACTCTTGTTTCCCTAGCACCCATGCTATTTGCCCAGAACTCGAAGCCTGTTATTAAACGCTTCCCTATCAAAGCTCCTCTTGCAGTTTTTTCTACAAATAAAAACAATTCACTTGCTGTTAGGTCAAATGAAAAAAATTGCTCGTATACACCGCCAGCCAGCATACCTTTAATGCCTCCTTTGTCATAGACTAAGCAAATACTGTCTGGCTCTGTTAAACATCTCCACCCTAGTTCCTGTAGTTTAGCCTCTTTAAACTTGTACAATTTATATTCTGGTGTTTCATTGTAAAATCTTTCGCCCATTTTTATAAGATGCGGCAAGTCATCTTCTGTCATCCCACGGATCACCACGGAACCCAATCACTGCTGCTTGCTAGATTGTTGTCATGTCCCATAGGGTCAAAAATATTATAATCTTGTTGAGCAAGTCTGGGAACAGTAGCAGGGTCAATAGGGTCATGCAGGGATACAGCTAAGTATCTAAAAGCGTCGCAAGGGTGCGATGTCCAATCATGCAATGGCCTGTTACGATAAGTCTGTGTTCTATCATCGTAGTCGGTACGGTATTGACGCAAGGCTTCTACACCACGGTTGCAGCTCTTTACATCAAACCAGCATCTAGTTAGTATGGTTCTTACGGCGTTTATGCCGTCCTCTAAAGATATTTTAGGCACGACTCTTATCTGCGTTAGTCCTAAAGACCTCAATACATCCAGCCTTGACTTGCCTGAAGACATCTCTTTGACGCGAACATCATGCGGGAGGTAATGATCCCCATAGGTATAATCGCGCTCTCTCAGAACTTGGACGTAATGGTTTAGCCCAACACCAGAACTTTCATAGTAATCAATTAGCCTGATCTCTTTACCAACTCTCTGACAGAACCATATAGCGGTCATGTCATCAATTCCTAAATCCCAAGCTGTTATAACAGGGACAGAACTTTCATACGGTACAGAAGTAACTTGGTCTTTCTTGGTTATACTCTCCATTATCTTGCCATAGTAAGCGCCACGGATTGCAGCTTCCCAAGAACACTCGTACTCTTGTGCGTATTCCTCTTCAGACATATCCCCGGCTGCGAAGTCTAGTTCACCTTTATCAACATACTGTGTGTCAGAAGCCTTATACAAATACCCTGCCCACTGCCCTGACTCATCCTTAACAGCTCTTTCGTAAATTTCAAAAAAATTATTTTTGCCTTTTGGAGTACCTATAAAACTAGCAGTACCTCTTCTATCTGACAGGGCGGGGCGTATAATCTCTGACCACATCTTAGGTGACATCTGGGCGTATTCGTCCAACACAACATCATCTAGGTAAATCCCACGGGCGGCATCTGGATTGTCTGACCCGTACAAGTTAAGACGGCAGTTACCAAGGAAATCTATGTGCAGGTTGCCTTCATTGGGTTTATACCCCGGCATTGCTGATAGGAACTCTTTCGCGTAGTCCCAAGCAACTGTTCGTGCCTGTTTAAGTAAAGGGGCTATGTAAGCAACGCGAGGGCTTTTCATCTCATTGCCGTAACAACTAATGGCTCTGCTGATAGCTTGATTAATAGCCCAAACGGTTTTGCCGAATCTCCTGTGACAGACTAATACCTTAAATCTAGTAGAGTCCATGTGCAGGTCTTGTTGCAAAGGACGTGGGGCGTATGGTATTGTTAGCTGTGCTATATCTTTCATAACGAGTTAAAGAACATCAACAAAACCTTTCTCCCTCCTGAATTGCGTTTGACGCAGTGTTTGTTACTAGGGTTACTGTCATACAATAACAGATCACAGTAATGGTAAGTAGGCTCTTCGTCACCAAAAAAATAAAAACCCCCGCCGTCAAACTTACTAGGATGGCTTAACAAAACGCTGGCACTGTAATCGCACCAAGTCATATGCCCCGTATTACCCTGATCTATATGCCAAGGATGGCCTAACCTGTTCTCCTCCACTCGTACATATGAAGGCTTCCAGAGACAAACATCAGCAAAACCCTTGATAATATCCAATACACCCCCCAGCCTAGCATCTGTAAAATCAAGATAGCCGACAGTATTAGATAAATTACTAGCCTCTTCAGGAGTGATAACACCCTCAATATACTCCCGCACTAGTTAAAAGACGCCTTCCTCTTAGGATTATCAGGGTCTAAATGCTGTATTACCTCCGCATTAGCTGCCTTCACATCCTTAATGTTTTCATTAGGAGACATAAACCTAACCATTAACTTACTCAATTGTGGCCCTGCCTCTATACCTACCAACTGCTGACTCTGCGGCTTACCATGCCCATAAGCCAATACTAACTCCAAAGCCTTAGTTAACACTGTACCCGTACTCTCCGGGTCATCAATGATACGCTTTAAACGATCAACAGCCTTTGGACTTAAATCATCCCGCATTACCTTCTTTAACTCATAAGGAACCTTGTTTTTAGTTCCCTTCTTCTTGGTCGGAGGACTACCCATAACAACCCCTTTGCTGGTGAATTTAAAAAAATATATAGCAAACCCCCCAAAAAGTACATTTTAAAAAAGTATCTCGTGGAGGAGGGGATATATAAACCGAGCGCACCCGTTTGGGGGCCCCCCCCCTACCATATGTTGTGTGTGTTACCTTATCCTAGCACAATATGTATAGGTGTTATGCCTTTCCCTTCTGTTATTTGTTCCTACCCAACGCATTATATTTTATGTGGCGTTTAATTTTTCTCTGCTACCAATGGACGCCCCCGCTATTTCACCTATACCTTACCCCCTTATATATCTCTCTATCCTCTATGTAGAACGGGCATAAACAGGCTTTCTTTTTCTTTATTCCCCGCTCTAATAAATAGCATATATCGAATATAACTTGACAACATTATCAAGGCTCCATATTTATAATTACACGAACACAAAAACACATTCTTTAAGGAGTCAAAATAATGAAAACGCTATACATAAACGCTAATGGAAATCGAGTGCTTTCTATTGGAATCTTTGGGCGCTATTTCACTTTCTGCGATAACCGCCGGATCGATTACTACCGGGGATATGCCGCCGGACGCTGGCAACGGTTTAAGATCGCCGCTAACCCATTTCCAGTATATTACAGCGTAGATAGTAGGGACTGCGATCATTGCCGGACGGTTACGGCCCACAAGGCAACATCAGGGCGTCAGTACCTCGCCGCTAAGGACGAGGATTGCTGCTTTGCCGAAGGGCCAACATTCCACACCATTATAACAAGGGCCGAATATGAATCCTTTGAATCATCATTCAGGGATTATATCGGGGAAGCATTTGACAACGGGGAATCCTATAGAGTCGATTACTAGGGCAATAGCCCGGAGCGCCCTTTAAGGGGGCGTTCTAGGGTATCGTTTTGGATACTAAACAAAGGAGTCAAACCAATGAAGGTACGTTTAACTGCAAAGAGTCGTAATAAGAAAACAGGC
>TARA_R110000851_G_scaffold157058_4_pt1 | contig 19748 bp, 18 predicted proteins | sample TARA_R110000851 | Tara Oceans TARA_R110000851 (sample SAMEA4397627) | marine metagenome | biome: Polar Biome; feature: [DCM] deep chlorophyll maximum layer (ENVO:01000326); material: water (ENVO:00002006), including particulate matter (ENVO:01000060) such as... | depth 17 m
GCCTTTATTGTCATAGTATAATTTTGCTGTGTAAGCTAAATTACGACCTACTCCCATATATGGCATATTGGCTTTTGCATACGAAAAGTATTGTAGGGCTGTCATCAAAGTTTCAAACCGAATTAATCGGTTTAACAAACCCCTGCTTTTTTGATAAGCTCCATAACCTAAAATAAGTCGTTTTTCTTCTGAAAAGTGAGCCGTCATCGTACTAAGCCAATCTTTTGAAGCGGGTTCACAATCGGCATCGGTAAAGAGTAACCGTTGGTTTTTAGCGCGTTTAAGTCCTAAGGTAAGGGCGTATTTTTTATTACCCCAAAAGGCTTCATTATTTTTTACTTTTACAATCTGAATTTTAGGGTTTTCAGCTTGAAAAGATTCCATAACCTCTAACGTATTATCGCTTGAAGCATCGTCAATTAAAATCAATTCAAAATCAGAATGATCTTGTTGCAGCCAAAGTGGAATGTGTTTTTTAAGGTTTTCAGCTTCATTTTTAGCGCAAACAATTAAAGAGACTGGATATTGTTTTTCGCTTTGTGGTATTGAAGAAGAAAGAAACGAAAATTTTGAAAAAAGAATATAAAAGCCACAGTTAATTAGCACCACTGCAGCGAGCGCGTAGAGTAGCACCATAGACTATTTATTTAATGGTTTAAGCAACGCTTTCAGCAAAACTTACGTTAAGACTTATTTGTGCGCAGGTTCAGAGCAGTTTTCAAATTCATCTGGACTTTTTCCACAAAATCCACATGGTTCGCCTCCTTTGTTTAAAAAGGGACTTTGGCTGGCACAGGTCCCGGCAAATTCACCGTCTTTTTTGCCCCATATTTTAATGGCAATTCCTGCAAAAGCCAATAATAACAATACAACCGTGATAAGTAAAATTCCCATAACTAAATTTTATAGTGCAAAAATACAATCTTTCTTGTGGATGTGGACTGATTTTAGTTAATTTTAGCGTTAAATCCATCTAAAAAAAAGATATATGAACGTATTAAAACCGCTACTATCCATTTGTATTTTAGCTTCTATAACATTCGCTTGTAAAAATGATACAAAAGAGTCAGTAAAAGTTGAAGAAGATATTGTAAAAACAGCTCCGGAAAAAGTAAAAAAAGTTAAGAAAGAACTTACCGTTGCTGAAAAAGAACAACTCAACAGCGTTATGTCCAAATTAATGGTAACCGATGAGACGAAAAATTTTGCAAGTGCTTTAGTAAGTAGTGGTCTAACGGATATGTTATCAAAAAAGAAAGGACCTTATACTGTTTTTGCTCCCTCTAACATCGCTTTCGATAGCATAGCTAATGAAAAGAAAAGAGAAATTTTAGATCCTAAAAATAAAGAAACACTTAGCAATTTGCTCAAAAACCATATTGTGGAAGGCCAAGTGGATTCTTCTGCGTTGCTTCAAAAAAGTAAAGGGAGTTCAAATTCATTTAAAACACTTGGGGGTTCAGCTTTGATTATTAAAAAACAAGGTAGTGATCTTGTAATTATTGATGCCAATGGAGCTAAAGCTGTTTTAGGTAAAAGTGATATAAACGGATCTAACGGTGTGGTACACGTTATTGATAAGGTGCTTTCGCTGGATTAAATAATATTTACTTCTGGTTCTATATAAATATCAAATTTGTCTTTCACGGTTTGCTGAATGGTAAGTGCTAGTTTCCAGATTTCATCGCCAGTTGCATTTCCATAATTAACTAGTACTAAAGCTTGATTTTTATGCACACCGGCATCGTTAAATCGTTTGCCTTTAAAATCAGCTTGTTCAATGAGCCATCCGGCAGGTATTTTATATTCATTATCTGAAATTTCGTAATAAGGAGCTTCTGGGTTTTGTATTTTAAATTCTTGAAATTTCTTTGAATCTATTACTGGATTTTTAAAGAAACTACCGCTATTTCCTAGTTTTTTAGGATCAGGTAATTTGGATTGTCGTATGTCAATAACTGCTTCAGAAATATCCTTAATAGATGGGTTTTCAATGTTTTTTTTAGCTAATTGTTGCTTAATGGCTCCATAACCAGTATTCAGCTTATGATTTTTTTTGGTGAGTTGAAACGTAACGGAAGTAATAATGTATTCGCCTTTCGCTTCATTTTTAAAAATAGAATTACGGTATCCAAAATTGCAATCTTTTTTGGTGAAAGTGCGTTCTTTACCGGTAGCTATCTCGATAGCATTGCAGCTTACAAAAGTATCTTTTAATTCAACGCCGTAGGCCCCGATGTTTTGGATAGGGGCCGTACCTACATTTCCAGGGATTAAAGACAAGTTCTCCAAGCCGCCGAAATTATTGTTAATACAATACTGTACAAACTCGTGCCAGTTTTGGCCAGCCATGGCTTGAATAGTTGCATTGCTGTCAGTTTCCGAAAGCACTTTTTTCCCTTTTAGGTTGAGGTGGATTACCAATGCATCAATATCTTTGGTAAGTAGCATATTACTGCCACCACCTAATATGAAGCGGTTATCAAACCTTTTTTCTGAAAGAATTTGCTTTAACTCCTCAACCGAAGTGACCGCAACAAAATATCTGGCGGAACAGTCTATCCCAAAGGTGTTGAAATCCTTAAGCGATTTATGTTCTTCAATCTGCATTAATTATTAGGATATTGTTCAAGTGCAATTTTAAGAATTTCTACGGCTTTTATAAGGCTGTCTTTCTTTAGTACATAAGCAATACGTACTTGGTTTTTACCTACACCTGGGGTGGAATAAAAACCTGCAGCTGGTGCTACCATTACCGTTTCGCCATTTAGGTCGAAATCTTCTAGTAGCCATTGTGCAAACACGTCACTATCCTTTATAGGTAGTTCGGCAATACAATAAAAGGCACCTTTAGGAGTACCAACTTTTACACCTGGTATTTCATTTAATTTTTCAATAAGCAGATCGCGACGTTCTTTATATTCCTTAGTTACATCATCAAAATAGCTTTGTGGTGTTTGTAAAGCAGCTTCGCTGGCAATTTGCGCGAATGTAGGAGGGCTTAATCTTGCTTGAGCAAATTTTAATGCAGTACTAAGTACTTGTTTGTTTTTAGTAACTAAACAACCAATGCGAGCACCACACATACTGTATCGTTTTGAAACAGAATCTATGATAATTCCGTGTTCGGCCATGCTTTCTTCTTGAAGAATAGAGTAATGCTTTTCATCACCATACACAAATTCGCGATATACCTCGTCGGCGACCAAAAACAAATCATGTTTTTTAGCGATTTCGGCCAGTTTTTTAATTTCTTCTTTAGAATACAAGTAGCCTGTTGGGTTCCCTGGGTTGCAAATTAATATTGCCTTTGTTTTTGGGGTAATTAGTTTCTCAAATTCTGAAATAGGAGGGAGCGCAAAATTGTTTTCAATTTTTGAATTAACAGGCACTATGTTAATTCCTGAAGCGGTCGCAAAACCATTGTAATTGGCATAAAAGGGTTCTGGGATAATAACTTCATCGTCTACATCTGCAATGCTTCCCATAGCAAAAAGTAACGCCTCACTACCGCCGGTGGTAACAATAATCTCGTCGTATTCTACTGGGATATTTTGTTTATGATAATAGGCTGATATTTTTTTACGATAGCCTTCAGAACCTTCAGAGCGAGTATATGCTAAAATATCAAGGTGATGCAATGATACAGCATCCATAGCAACTTGCGGTGTTTTAATATCAGGTTGGCCTATGTTTAAGTGATATACTTTTTTATTGGCTTTGTAAGCTTTTTCGGCAAATGGCACCAATTTTCTTATTGGCGACTCGGGCATATTTTGCCCTTTTACGGATACTTTAGGCATAGCGTTTATTTTAGCTAGCAAAGGTCTGAAATAAATTTATAAATACATACCCCGGGTAGTATTCTTTCGGTTATTTTTTTTATCTTGATATAGCTTGAATACTTTAAAACAAATACTTAGGTGTCTATTTATCTTGAGCATATTTTTATATGCTCATATAGAATCTTTTTCGCAAAACTCATTTCAGCTTCCCGAAGGGGATAAAAAAGATAAGATTTCTTTTAATCTAGTCAATAACTTAGTAGTAATACCAGTAGAAGTGAATGGTACAACACTGTCTTTTTTATTAGATACAGGGGTTAAATCTACTATTATTTTTAGTTTAGATAAGCAAGATTCTGTTGAGTTAAAAAACACAAAACCAGTTAGTTTACGTGGGTTAGGTGAAGGAGGCGTGCTTAAAGGGCTAAAAAGTGAAAATAACGTCCTTCAAATTGGAAGTGCAGTAAGTGAAGACCATACAATCTTCGTGATTTTTGAAAGCTCATTAAATTTATCTTCTAGAATGGGGCTTGCTATAAATGGCATTGTCGGGCTTGATTTCTTTAAAAATTTCATTGTTAAAACCAATTATAGGACCAAAAAAATTAAGTTTTACAAACCAGAGACGTATTCCTACCGAGAATGTCGTAGATGCGATATTTTCGATTTGCATTTTTATAGGGATAAACCATACATAGATTTTGTAGTACAACTTAACAATGCTAAAAAACAAGATACAGTTACTTTATTGTTAGATAGTGGATCTAGTGATGCTATGTGGTTATTCAATACAAAGGGGTTTTTAATTGAAGCGCCTAAAAATTATTTTAAAGATTTTTTAGGGTTAGGGTTGAGTGGTAATATCTATGGTAAAAGATCGAAGCTAAAAAAAGTGATTGCAGGTAATTTTGAGCTAAATAATGTAAATGTAGCTTTTCCTAACAAGGAGGCTATAGATAGTTTAGGTTTATATATTCAGAGGGATGGTAGCTTAGGGGGGGATTTTTTGAAACGTTTTACCGTTACTATGGATTATCCTAATAAAAAAGTCATGCTTAAGCGCAATAGTAACTATAAAGACCCTTTTAATTATAATATGAGTGGGTTGACGCTGGAACATGACGGTGTGGAGGTTTTTACAAAAACAAGTAGTGAGAGGGAGATAAAAAATTTCAGAGATGAATTTACCAATAAAATAGATAACGCATCATTTAATTATTTTACTAGAACCGAAATACTTTTAGTGCCAAGGTATATAGTTGTAGAAATTCGAGACAATTCCGTAGCAGAAAAATCGGGGATAATTAAAGGAGATGAAATCTTAACAATAAACGGAAAACCGGCTCATGAATATAAATTGTATAATCTAAACGCTCTATTTTCTTCCGAAGAAGGAAAAAAGATCGATTTGGAGGTAAAAAGGGATGATCGGGTTTTTAAGGTACGCTTCAAGCTCGAAAAAGTATTATAATTTAAGTCCGAAAGTAAATACAAAATTATTGTTTACGGTATTAACCAAGGCGCGATCTGTTAATCCAATATTATAAAGTTGTTGTTGTCTTTCCTGTTCTGTTCTAACGAATGAAGCATCTACATAATAATTACCAAACGAATACCCGAAACCAAATGAATATCCATTTAAATCGTCCATAATTTGTTTGTCACTATAAGGGCTTTCCTCGTAGCGATACCCTGCTCGTAGACTTAATTCGCTTAAGCGGTATTCGCCACCAACTCTAAAAGTTGAAGCGCCTTGAAGTGTGTTGCCAATAAAAGAATTTTCTGCAGCAAAAACTGGATCTGAAGTAGGTTTAAAAGTAATTTCAGAATAGTCTTTATAGGAATAATCAAAACTAATCAATCCACTTTGTCCGAAAATATAAGCGGCACTTGCTGCTAGTTTTCCAGGAGTTTTTAAATCGTAATCTTCATAAATATTTAATACGTTAGGGTCTATTACTGCGGTTCTGATTTGTCCATTCACAGTTCTTTGGGTTTCTAAATACTGCGTTGTCTCTTCAGAAATAGTAAACCACGTTGGGGTGTCGTAAGTTAAACCAAGTCTAAGGTTGTTGGCAACTTTAGCAATAGCACCCACTTGAGCTGAAAAGCCAGAGCCTAATACAGAAAGATTGTTTTCAAAACCAATATTACGGATTGTACTGCCTTGATTGATATTGCTTTCAGCTAAGTACGTACTTTGTTTATAATCTATAATATGTGAGTTTAAATTTATTCCGAAGAAAAAGTCGTCTGTATACTGTGTCGCTAAGTTTAAAGTGTATTTTCCACTATAACCTTCACTAACCAATGCATATTCTTGGTTGAAACTCCCAGGAGCTACATTTGATATATATTGGGTGTTGTTTGAGTTATTAGGTTCTACTGGGTCAAAAATAAAACCTTGATATCCTAAAAAAGCATTTTGAGCACGCGTCCCTTGATTTTCGCCTAGAAAGTTATATAAATCTGAAATACTCTCAGACCCTTGAAGCTCTAATAAATTTAAAGGAAGACCTTGAGCTTGTTCTAAAAAATAGTTAGAAATGGAGTTATTTCCCGTTCCAGCTATGAATAATTCATTCTCGAAATTTTGAGTGTTGTTGTAGTTAATTCCTAATGTAAATTTTTTCCAATTTGAATTTTCATCTACATTGTCAAAAACAAAAACACCACCTACTTGATTAAGGTTTACATCGCTACTAAGGCTTTTTGCCAACGTTCCAAAATAGAGGGATTCATTGTCTGTATCTGTAACACCTGCTGAGATACTTGCTTCGTTTCGTAGAAAAACGGCTCCACCAGCGGGATTAATTGCGATAGCTGATAAATCACCGCCTAAGGCTCCAAATGCACCACTTAATGCATTAAATCTAGCTGTACCAGTTGTGTTTTCTTGACTGTAGCGTAGGCCGTCAATAATGCTTTGTCCATTGGCTGAAGTCATAGCAATGACTGTTATGAGTAAGAGAATACTTCTTTTCATATTACTTATTTTTCTTCTTTTGTTTGGGAAAATTATCCGCGTCCGCCGCCTCGTCTACTGCTGCCTCCGCCGCTACTTCTTCCTGAAGAACCAGAAGATCTACTAGAACTTCTAATGCTACTGGAGTTACTTGAACTTCGTGTAGAAGGTGAATAATTCCTAGTGCTTCTCGAAGTATTATTACTTCTTACCGAACGGGTGTTTGAGTTTCGTCGAACGTTATTTGAGTTTCTGTTAACTCTACTTTTATTTTGTCTAACAGTGTTGTTTGATCTACGGTTAATAGTATTGCTTCTTACAGATCTTGAATTGCTACTTCGAGCTTGAACTCTTCTGTTGCTTTCAGATCTGGAATAAGAACGTCTGTTAGTATTTGCATTGGAAGATCTGCCTCGTGTTTCAGTGTTAGTTCGGTTGTAATCGGTGTTTCTACGTCCTCGATTATAAGAAACGTTGTTGTAATATCCGTTTCCGTAATAACCGCCATAGCCATAATGATTGTTGTAAAAACCATAGCTGCCATAATAAGGATAGCCCCATCCAAAGCCACCATAACCATAGTAACCTCCATAATAAGGATTACCCCAGCCACCAAAACCTACACCCCAAAAAGGGCGGTAATAACTGTAATATGGATTACCCCAATAGCTGTTATAGCCCCAGTAAGGACTTCCGTAATAGCCATATCCGTAGCCACTATTGTAAATATTTACAGAAACATTGTCGGCATTGCTGCCCCAAGGTCCATAGCCATCATTATAATCTCTTTCTTCAATTATAATATACCCTTCATCATCCATATATTCTGTAGTAGTATAAGCTTCAATATCTGTAAACACCATGTCTTCGTCCTCAGGAATTTCCCCAAGTTCGTTGGCTTTGGTGTTAAAGTATTGTTGGTAATAGTTAGCTTTGTCCGAACTACCTTCCTCGTAAACAACATCTTCCTCTCCAGAATTGTAAATGCCATCAGCATCAGAATACCCTGAGTGGTATGTTCCACAAGAGGTGAGTAGAAGGGTTGCTAATCCCACAAATAAATAGGGGATAAATTGTTTTGGTATGTTGTATCGTGATCGCATAACTGCTTTTATTTTAATTGTTGGACTTCTTAAAAATAACTAGTTTTGTCGAGATAAACGAGAACTACTAATCATTTAACACTATAAAGCACAACATTTGTGCCAAACTACGGGATATGGCAAAGAACTTAACTAAGAGAAGTGAGGATTACTCAAAATGGTATAATGAATTGGTTATCAAAGCCGATCTTGCTGAAAATTCAGGTGTTAGAGGTTGTATGGTGATAAAACCATATGGTTTTGGTATCTGGGAAAAAATGCAGGCGGAACTGGATAGAATGTTTAAAGAAACAGGGCATGAAAACGCCTATTTTCCACTTTTTATTCCAAAATCCTATTTCAGTAAAGAAGCGAGTCATGTAGATGGATTTGCTAAAGAATGTGCTGTAGTTACTCATTACAGACTAAAAAATGATGAAGAGGGAAATGGTATTGTAGTCGACCCCGAAGCTAAACTGGAAGAAGAATTAATCGTTCGTCCTACTTCTGAAACCATTATTTGGGATACATATAGAAAGTGGGTGCAATCGTACCGCGATTTGCCTCTATTAATTAACCAATGGGCAAATGTGGTGCGCTGGGAAATGCGTACACGATTGTTTTTGCGTACATCTGAATTTTTATGGCAAGAAGGTCATACAGCTCACGCAACCGAAAAGGAAGCTATTGCCGAAGCAGAACAAATGATGAACGTCTACGCAGATTTTGCTGAAAACTATATGGCTGTTCCTGTTGTTAAAGGACTTAAAACCGAAAGCGAACGATTTGCAGGAGCTTTAGAGACGTATTGTATTGAAGCGTTGATGCAAGACGGAAAGGCGTTACAAGCTGGTACCTCGCACTTTTTAGGGCAAAACTTTGCCAAAGCATTTGATGTTAAGTTTGCCTCAAAAGAAGGAAAACAAGAATATGTTTGGGCTACGTCTTGGGGTGTTTCTACCCGATTGGTAGGGGCGTTGATTATGACGCATAGCGATGATAATGGATTAGTATTGCCTCCAAAATTAGCACCAAACCAAGTGGTAATTGTTCCTATTTACAGAAATGAGGAACAGTTTGATGCGGTTAGTGAAGTTGCAAAAGACTTACAGACTAAATTACGCGCAGCAGGTATTCGTGTAAAATTTGATGATAGGGATACACATAAGCCCGGTTGGAAGTTTAATGAATACGAATTAAAAGGAGTTCCTGTACGGATTGCTATAGGGCCTAAAGATGTTGAAAAAGGGACAGTAGAGTTGGCAAGAAGAGATACGTTGACTAAAGAATTTGTAAATCAAGCTGAGGTGGTTGATACAGTTTCTGGCTTAATGACTGAAATTCAAGAGAATCTATTTAAAAAGGCGGTTGATTACAGAACAGAACATACCACCGAAGTAGATAGCTATGAAGAATTTAAAAAAGTGCTGAAATCTAAAGGTGGATTTATATCTGCACATTGGGATGGCACTACAGAAACGGAAGATCGAATTAAAAACGATACAAAAGCAACAATTAGATGTATTCCCTTGGCTGGTGAAAAAGAAGTGGGAAGCTGCATGGTTACTGGAAAACCGTCAAGCCAGCGTGTGTTATTTGCAAAGGCATATTAATTTTTTTCAAAAAAAATTGAAATCTGTTTGCAGAATTGAAAATGTGTTGTATTTTTGCATCCGCAATTGAAAAACAATTGGCCCGTTCGTCTAGGGGTTAGGACGCCAGGTTTTCATCCTGGTAACAGGGGTTCGATTCCCCTACGGGCTACAAATTAAAGAAAGAGAATTATGGCGAATCACAAGTCAGCTTTAAAGAGAATTAGAAACAGCGAAACAAAGCGTTTACGTAACCGTTACCAGTTTAAAACTACGCGTAACGCGATTAAGAAGCTGAAAGATGCTACCGATAAGAAAGAAGCTCAAAAGCTTTTTCCTGAAGTAACGTCTATGATTGATAAATTAGCGAAAAACAACGTTATCCACGATAACAAAGCAGCTAATTTAAAGTCTCAGATTTCAAGACACATCGCAGCGCTATAAGCAACGCTTTAAGAAAATTTGTAAAAGCTCTTTCAGGAAACTGAAAGGGCTTTTTTTGTTTGTATTTACTTTGCCGCTTTGAAAAAGAACTATGAGAATACTCCTATTACTTTTGATTCTAATTATTGTTGGTTGCACAAAAAAGAAAAAACCTGATTGCAACTATATTACAGATTATTACCAAACAATATATAAAGCCGACTACGAGTTTGAGACAGAGAATTACGAAAAGGCATTTAAATTATACCAAGATGCTTTTAATTCTTGCAATCCAATAACAACATTAGGCTATAACGAAATTGCAAAATTTACAGAAACGACTGCCATTTTAGAAAACTATGAATTGACCTATGAGTTTGCTAAGAAATTAATTCTGAACGGTTCAGAATTAAGCAAATTTCAAAACAATACAAGCTTTAATAAATTTATGGCTTCACAACTTGGTCAACAATTTATTGAAGAATATGATGAATTGCGTAAAGAGCTTGTGGCTAACGCTGATTTAAAGTTACGTGATGAATTAATTACGATGCGAATTGCAGATCAGATGTATAGAGGTCAAGGTCGTGATGTCGATTGGGGGGTACAAGATAGTATTGACAAATTACACGAAAAAAGACTTATTGAGATTTTTGAAAGTATTGGTTACCCGACTGACAAAATTGTCGGACCGCAGACAAAGAAATATAAATTTGATGTGGGACTACTCTTGCTTCACACGAAAGATAGTATTCGAATGAATTATTTTGTACCAAAAGTCAAGGAGTTTGTAAAAAAGGGTACAGCATCACCATCTGTTTTGGGAAGTATGATTGATCAACATTATTTATATAATGATCAACCGCAAATTTATGGTTCTCGTGTAAAGCAAGGTGGTGGATATGAAAATATGATACTTGATTTAAAAAAAGTGGACAGTAATAGAGTTTCGATTGGATTACCACCATTAGAACTGAAACAAAAAAAAGATAGTTTAAATAAAATTAAATATGGATTTTAGTAAGTAGAAAAACATGGTATAAGACATGTATAACTGTCAATACTGGGAGGTTCTTGCTTGATAGGTCACGTTGAAAGCTAGGCATTAAAAGGCACCAAACTACTATAATCTCCGTCATTTCTAGCAATATCACGTACAATAGAAGAAGAAACGTGCGATACGGCTGGAGAAGCTACTAAAAACACACTTTCAACATCCATTACTTCGGCATTGGCTTGGGCAATGGTTTGCTCGTATGTAAAGTCAGCTGTATTGCGAACACCACGAAGAATGTATTGTGCGTTTTCAGCTTTACAAAAATCGGCTGTAAGTCCCTTATACGTTTTTACCGTTACGGCATCAAACTCTTTAAAAGCATCTTCAATAAACTGCTTTCTGTCCTCAAGCGGGAACATATATTTTTTTTCGGCATTGACGCCTATGGCGATGATTATTTCATCAAACAACGGCAACGCACGTTTTATAATATCAACATGACCTATGGTGATAGGATCGAAAGAACCAGGAAAAAGCGCGCGTTTAGTCATTTTAAAGTTGTTTTGTTTTTAAGGTTTAATATAAATATTTGTGATTTCGAGTAAGTTTGGAAGCTATAGAGTCTTTTTTATTAGCGGTTTAGATCAGGTCATTTAATTAAATTCATCATTTTAATAAATTTTTTTGCGTGTTTACTTTTAACATCTGCTTCTCTATATCCGTTCGAGGAATATAGACGAATTTTAATTATTTTCTTTTCACGCAATTTTTTTAATTGCTCTTTCCTAATAGAGCATTTTAGATAAACACCAAGAGATTGACTGCCCAAAATTCCAACAGCTCCTTCTCCATAATTACTCAATTCATACTCCGTATTGTAAATTTTAATTATTTCATCGTCATCCAGCTTTATGTATAAATTTTCTCCTTTGTCTACAGAGAAAACTTTATTTCCTCCCATTAGTTTTACATCGAAAATATAAACACTATCAATTTTCCTTAATCTTGCATAAGAAAATAACGGGTGTTTTTTTGATAATGTTTCCCAAGAAGTTGTTTGAATGTGGCTTTTTGTAAACTCATCTATTTCATTTTTTTTTAATTTTTGTCCAAAAGTCAGATTAGATATTAAAAACATAGATAAGATGTATAGAATTTTATTCATTGACGTTGTCTTTATATTATTTTCTGTACAATAATGAGTTTAAATAAAATATTCCCTTAATAAAACTATTCAATTTTTTCTAATATCTAACTTCTAACAGCGAAGCGGTCTCACATCTTAGTCGGGAACGACTAAAACGTCATCTACCAAAATACTAAAAAATTCTGTAAGTGTCATCCCAGATTCGCGTACTTGTTGCGGTACGATACTTTCTGGTGATAAACCAGGATTGGTGTTGGTTTCAATAAAGTATGGGGTGCCTTTTTGTATGATAAAGTCACTTCGGCTAATGCCGTTCATATTTAATACTTCATATATTTTCTTAGCTTCAGCTTGTATTTTCTGTGTTTCTTCTTCAGAAATACGTGCCGGAGTTATTTCTTCCGAAGCTCCTAAATATTTAGCTTCGTAATCAAAAAATTCATTTTGCGAAACAATTTCGGTAGTTGGCAACGCAACAATTTCCCCGTTATTTTTATATACACCTACTTGTACTTCGGTGCCTATTAAAGCGGTTTCAATTAACACCTCGTGGTCTTCTTCGTAGGCTTTTTCAATAGCAGGAAGCAATTCGTCCATTTCTTTCACTTTACTAACCCCAAAGCTAGAGCCAGCTCTATTTGGTTTTACAAAGCAAGGAAGACCTACTTTTTTTATAATTTCCTCTTTATCTATGTTACTGCCTTTATTTACGTAATATGAATTGGCGCAATTAATTCCGAAGCCTTTTAAAACAGATAAACAATCTCGTTTGTTAAAGCTTAAGGCGGCTTGGTAATATCCAGCGCTGGTTTGAGGAACGCCTACTAAACGCAAATATGCTTGAAGCTGACCGTCTTCCCCAGGTGTACCGTGAATACAATTAAAAACGGCGTCTGGTTTAATGGTTGTTCCGTCTTTATCAAAACTGAAATCTTCCTTATGTACTGGATGCTTTGTTCCATCTTCTGAAACATAAAACCAGCCTTCTTTTAGAATATGAATAGGATATGCGTGATATTTTTCCTTGTCTAAAAAATCGCAAACCATCGCTCCACTTTGTAATGAAATTTCAAATTCGCTTGAATAACCGCCCATTGCGACGGCGATATGTTTTTTTGCCATACCAAAAGTTTAAAAATAACGTTTAACAAAAATATGACTAATCCATAGAAAGATACTAACTTTGGGTTTGTTATTTTTGCCCATCAATATATAATGTATGACATTTTTTAGATTCCTCTTCACCAAAGCTTTTTTAAAACAATTGTTATTGGCCGTTTTGGCTTTAGTAGTCTTAAGTTTCCTTGTAATGTGGTGGCTTAAGGGCACTACTAATCACGGTCAAAAAATTGAAGTTCCTAGCTTGAGCAAGCTCTCTTTAGACCTTGTTGAAGACAAATTGAATGAAATGGATTTGCGTTACGAAATACTAGATTCTGCCAATTATAATCCAGATTTTCCTAAATACTCGGTAATTGAACAAATTCCGAAGGCTGGAAAATTTGTAAAAGAAGACCGAAAAATCTATTTGTATTTAAATCCTTCGGGCTATAGAAAGATTCAAGTGCCTAATGTAATAGGAAGAACACGCCGTCAAGCAGAACCTACTTTATTGGCAATGGGTTTTGAAATTGGTAAAATAAGTTACCGCCCCGATATAAGCGATCAAGTAAAAGAGCTCCGTTATAAGGGTGAAAGATTAGAGCCGGGCACCGAAATACAAAAAACAGCAGTCATCGATCTAATTGTTGGTGACGAATCGTTAAACCGTGTGCAGGAAGCAAATGATGCTGTTGAAGAAGAAACACAACCTACCGAAACAGAAAACAATGACCAATAATACTGAAGCGAACACAGAAGATTCCGGAAATGACGACTTGTATGAACATTATCGCTATGTAGCCGATAAAGGTCAGCAACCGCTTAGGGTAGATAAATACCTGATGAACAGGGTTGAAAATGCTACACGGAATAAAATTCAGAAAGCTGCGAAAGATGGAAACATTCACGTAAATGATGCTGCAGTAAAGCAAAATTATAAAGTAAAACCAGGAGATGTGGTGACCGTTCTTTTTGAACATCCGCCATATGAAAATTTATTGGTACCGGAAGATATCCCGATTGATATTGTATATGAAGATGATGATGTTTTAGTGGTTAATAAGGAGCCAGGAATGGTGGTTCATCCAGGGCACGGCAATTACAGTGGGACGTTAATCAACGCGCTTACCTTTCATTTTGACAACCTTCCAAATAACAGTAGTAACCGCCCAGGTTTAGTACACCGAATTGACAAAGATACGAGCGGACTTCTTGTAGTTGCTAAAACAGAAGAAGCCATGACACACTTATCTAAACAGTTTTTCAATAAAACGACCGAGCGTGAATATGTCGCTCTGGTTTGGGGGAATGTAGATGAAGAATCTGGAACTGTTGAAGGAAATATTGGGCGTCATCCAAAAAATAGGTTACAGAATACCGTTTTTGAAGATGATGAAGATGAAGAGAGAGGAAAACCTGCTGTTACTCATTTTAAAGTTTTAGAACGCTTAGGGTATGTAACCTTACTCTCTTGTAGGTTAGAAACCGGTAGAACACACCAAATACGTGTTCATTTAAAACACATTGGTCATACCTTATTTAATGACGAACGATATGGTGGCGATAAAATTTTAAAAGGAACTACTTTTACAAAATATAAACAGTTTGTAGATAATTGCTTTAAAGCATTACCAAGACAAGCGCTGCATGCCAGAACATTAGGTTTTGTACACCCCACTACAGGAAAAATGAAACGTTTTGAATCTCAAATACCAGATGATATGGAAGCGTGTTTAGAGAAATGGCGAAACTATTCGAAGCACGCTATTTAATTGGTTAAATAGAATAATAAAAAATCCGAAGCAACTTGCTTCGGATTTTTTATTGGTTGTAATGGAGTGTTTATTACTTCTTCACCCATTTGGCTGTGAACGTTTTGTTTCCGTTAGAAATGTTCACTAAATATAGCCCGCTACTTAAGTCTTTAAAATTATACTGAATAGCTTCGTTTTTTGAAATGCTTCTTTCTTCAGAAAAAACCTGCTTTCCATCAATAGTATATAGTGAGATGGTAGCATTTTCAAGCGCTATCGATAAGTTTAAATTTAAAACACCATTTGAAGGGTTAGGGGTAAGGTTGATAGAGGTATTAGCAAACTCTTCAACTCCTGCAATAATTTCAGGAACTACCAATCCATCTCTGGAGTTGCTGCCTTTGTACCCATTGCGTCTAATTCTGTTTTCATCATAAGGTACATTCAAGTTATAACTAGTTACATAAGATGAATCAATGCCTTGGCCAAAAGTCTGTGTATACGAATTTGCGGTAAGATCCATCATACCGTCATCGTCAACATCGCCAATAACCGCTCCATTTAAAAAGGTAAAACCACGTGGACGCAACGGAAAACCGTCAATCTCACCACTACCATCTATAGAGTACGCATGGATGTATCCGTCACCTTCCGCATCGGTAAGTGTACTAGGGAAAATAACTTCTAAAACACCGTCATTATTAATATCGGCTATACTTAATACTCCTTCAGTACCTCCGTATTTTGATAGTGGAAAGTTATTGATATTTTCACCATCTGGTGTAAGTCCATAAACTACATCTAGAGGTGTACCATCGTTACTAGTGTTTCTGTCAGACATAAAAATTTCAAACGTTTCATCTCCATCTATATCAAGAACTGTTGCTGGAGAATAAGTCCATCCTCCTAGTGCAATAGGCCATCCTGGGTAATAAGTTGCGTCGTGGTTTAAAACATAAAATCCAGCTGCATTACCGTGGTTACTGCCTATAATTTCTAAGTCGTCATCACCATCTAAATCTGCTAGAATAGGAGATTGGTACGAGTATGAAACATTTGCGTCTGCTAATGGGAAATTAGGGAAAAGCTGTCCCTGATTGTCATAAATACGCATCCCAGTTGAAGAGGTGGCAATAACAACATCGTTATTTCCGTCGTTATCCACATCGCCAATGGAAGGAGTAAAAGCTGGAGTAGCGTCTACTTGTACTGGCCAATTGCTGTTAATTGGTGTTCCATCCATATTTATGGCATGAACGTAGCCTTCAGTACTTCCAGCACGTTCACCGGTTATAATGTCTAACGTTCCATTACCGTCTAAATCTGCTACGGCTGGAGCGTTTATCATCCAGTGATCATCAAAATTTAGTGGCCAGCCCGGTAAGTCTTCTCCGTTATTATCTTTTAAATAAACACGTCCTACAGTTGTTGGATAACCTGTGTTAACTATAATTTCCAAGTTGCCATCATCATCAAGGTCAGCTACAGTAGGTGGTAATAAAATAGGACCTAAAACTGTTTTTTCCCAGAGTATGGTTCCGTCACCTTCTAAGGCATAAAGCGTGGTATCAATTCCGTAAAGGATTTCGTCAACTCCATCATTGTCAATATCTGCTAACGTTGTCCCGCGCGAATTTTTTATGGTAGGGTTGGCCTCTCTACCAAACTTAAACAAGACATCGGCTTGTTGTTTGTTTTGTGTTGCATTATAATTTTTTGGAAGTAGTACGTCTTCAACTTCAATGGTTCCATTTTCAGTTAATTTAGCTTTTTTTCCTATTTCAGTTTGTGCTGTAATAGCGGTTACACCGATAAAAGTGGCTAAACAACTGAGGAGTACATGTTTTTTCATTATTTTATGTTTAAAGTTATTCTCTAAAAGTATTTATAAGAATCTTTTTCAAAAGTTAATAAATTCTTAATTATGCATTAATATGTTAAAAGTACTGCTTTATAAAGAATAATAATGGACTGATAAAAAATATAAAAGTGTCAAAATGTAATTCTAGATATATTTAATTTATTTTTGAATTAAAACAAACAGATATGAAAATTGTAGTGTCGCCAGCTAAAACTTTAGATTATAAAAGTGACGTACCCACAAAAAAGACTACACAGCCAGAGTTTATTGAAGAAGCTGAAATATTGAATAATAAGCTAGCGCGTAAAACTAAAAAAGAAGTGGCAAAACTTATGAGTATAAGCGATAAGCTAGCAGATTTAAACTACCAACGGTACAAAGAATTTTCTACCCCATTTACCAAAAAAAATGCTCGCCCAGCAGTATATGCTTTTGCCGGCGATGTTTATAATGGTTTAGACGCTTACACCATATCTGAGAAAAAGTTGGACAGTTTACAAAATACCTTGCGTATTCTATCGGGTATGTACGGGATTTTAAAACCCTTAGATTTAATGCAACCTTATAGGCTTGAAATGGGGACACACCTAAAAATACAAAACCACAAAAATTTATATGAATTTTGGGGAAACGCATTAACCGAATCTTTAAATAAAGAACTGCAAGATGGTGAGTTATTTGTAAATCTTGCTAGTAATGAATATTTTAAGGTAATAAATACAAAAGAATTAAGCGCACCTATAATTTCACCGGTTTTCAAAGATTTTAAGAATGGAAAACTAAAAATAATTGCTTTCTATGCTAAAAAGGCAAGAGGAAGTATGGTGCGATATATTATTGATAAAGATATAAAAACATTAAAAGGAATTAAAGGGTTCGATTATGATGGATATTCATATAGTGAAGAATATACTGAAAACGAAAACGAACCCGTATTTATTCGCTAATGTTTAAGCATACACATCCATATCCTCCTTTTATACCCGAAAATGCAACCAAATTAATAGTGGGAACGTTACCGCCACCTCGATTTACTACTGAGGAATATAAACCTGGTGATGTTAATTTTTGTTACGGAAGTAGGGATGGTCAATTGTGGCCTATTTTAAATCAACTATTCAACTTAAGTCTTTCTTTTGAAACTACCGACAAAGCGATAAAAGAACGTAAAGATTTTCTTCGAAAAGAAAAAATAGGTATTTGCGATATGGTTTCCGTGGCATATCGTGAAAAAGTAGATGCTTCTGACATAGGAATGCAAAAAGTTGTATTGCGAGATTTAATAAAAATACTTCAAGAAAATCCAACAGTACATACCTTATTATTTACTGGTGGAAACAGTAAAAACGGTCCAGAATATTTTTTCAGGAAAAAGTTGAAAGAATACAATTTGAAATTAAAAATTGTTAAAAATACCGTTCCTCGAATACATGAATTTCTTCTTCCTAAAACTTCAAGAATTATAAAAACAGTTTCACTTACCGCTCCTTCAGGAGCAGCAAATCGTGCTGTTGGCAGTCTCCAAGAGTATAAAAAAATGAAAGCTGAAAATCCATCAATAACTACAATTGATTTTAGGGTTTGGCAATATGACCCACATTTTAAAAAGTAACGATACTTTCACAAAAACTTCAAGATTTTTTCAAAAATTTTAAAATTCTATTTCGATTTATACAATCTTATTTGCTTATAAGTCAGAATTTTACATCTTTCAAGTTAAAAACCTCTATTGATGAGGTTTGTTTATTCTTTTTATTAACATAATTTTTAAGTATATTAACGTCATATTAACTGTTAAATTAAATTTTATACAACTTATGAAAAAAATTACTTTATTAATGGCGTTTATGGTCACGTGCTTTGCGTGGCAAGTAGATGCTCAAACGTACAACGGGGATAATGTCGGCGCGGCCATATCTAATACGAACCCCACAACACTTTCTACGGCCAATGTTCCATTAACAGGCGTGATAGGAACGAACCCAGGGGATTTTGTGTTGGATAATGTGGTGATTAATCTATCCCACACTTTTGATGGAGATTTGGATATTTCACTAATTGCTCCTTCGGGCGCAACAATTAATCTCTCTGATGACAATGGCGTCGGAGGTGATGATTACATAGATACAGTTTTTATGGATGGAAATCCAAACATAACTACTGGCTCTGCTCCATTTACTGGAACTTTTGAAGCTGAAGAAGGTCTTCTTAATACCATCTTTATGGGAGAAGACGTTACTGGTGACTGGGTTTTAAGTATGACTGATGATGCTGGCGGTGACGATGGAACATTTAATAGCTATGCAATCACATTTTCTGAAGTTCCTATGGTAATTGGTGATCCACCAGTTATTGCATGTCCATCAGATATTATGGCCGATACAGACCCAGGAGAATGTGGTGCTATTGTTAATTTTGCAGATGCAATTGCTACCGATACCGAAGACGGAATAATCGGTACAACTCAAACTATGGGGCCTCTTACAGGAGAACAATTTCCTACAGGTGATACTATCGTAGAATTTACTGCAGAAGATAGTGACGGAAATGTAGTTACTTGCCAGTTTACCGTTACAGTAACCGATATGGAATTACCAGAAGCTTTATGTCAAAACTTGACATTAGAATTAATGGGTGGCAGTTCGGTATCCATTGCACCTTCTGATATTGACAATGGTTCTTCAGACAACTGTGGAATTGTTGATTATTCATTGGATCAAGATACCTTTACGTGTGCAGATGTTGGTGAAAACACCGTGACATTAACTGTTACAGATGAAGAAGGTAATTCTTCAACATGTACTGCGACTGTAACTATTGAAGACAATACAGCACCAGAAATCACTTGTATAGGTGAGCCTGGGATTTTTAATATTTTAGAAGAATTTGAAGGAGCCTCTATGCCAGCTGGTTGGACAACTACTATCGATGCGGGTGTACACGATTGGACATTTGGATCTGGTGATATGCCAATTGGTGATGATTTTCCAAGCAACGCGGCGATTTTTGATGATGATGCTGCAGGTTTCGGCGAGGTAAAT
>TARA_R110000851_G_scaffold79457_5_pt1 | contig 19699 bp, 25 predicted proteins | sample TARA_R110000851 | Tara Oceans TARA_R110000851 (sample SAMEA4397627) | marine metagenome | biome: Polar Biome; feature: [DCM] deep chlorophyll maximum layer (ENVO:01000326); material: water (ENVO:00002006), including particulate matter (ENVO:01000060) such as... | depth 17 m
CAAGCTGGTGACTATAAAGATGCAGCAAAAGAATTCCTACGCAACGATGAGTATGACAGGCTAAAAGCTTTAAACACCGAGGATGGGGTTGTGCGCCGGATGGATGAAATGGCGGGTGTACTTAATAGTAATCCCGGTCAGTTCAAGCGCGGTGGTAAAGTTCGTGACATTTATGGAAGAAGTTACATCTAGGTGGAATCTTAATGGCGATTGAGCCTTCTTTAGGCCCAGAGGTACTGAACGGTGCGCTCCCTTCAATGGAAGAGGGGATTGCACTTGAATTGGATTCTCCGGAACCTTTCATCTCGGATATGGAGGACGGCGGAATCATTATTGACCTCGATCCCCAAATGGAGATGGAGGAGGAGATTCCCTTTGATGCCAATCTCGCTGAGCATTGCGATGATGAATGCCTTCAGCACCTGTCATCTGAACTCATCGGGATGTGTGAATCTGACAAGTTCTCAAGAAAAGACTGGGAAGAGACCTATATCAAGGGACTCAATCAGCTTGGGATGAAGATCGAAGACAGAACAACGCCTTGGCCCGGGGCCTGCGGTGTCCAGCATCCGGTTCTCGCTGAAGCGGTTGTTCGTTTTCAAGCGCAAACCATTACAGAGATTTTCCCAAATGCTGGCCCAGTAAAGACAAGTATCGTTGGGAAGGTTACAGAAGAGAAAGAAAAGCAAGCTTTCCGTGTTCAGGAATACATGAACTACATGATCACGGAGGATATGCCCGAGTACAGGTCAGAAACAGAGAAGATGCTTTTCAATTTGGCTTTGGCCGGAAGCGCCTTTAGGAAGGTGTACTGGGACCCGAACATGGGAAGACCTTGTTCGATGTTTATTCCAGCAGAAGATCTCTTGGTTTCTTATGGCGCACCATCTCTTGAGATGGCAGAACGCATCACTCATATAATGAAGAAGACCGACAACGAGGTAAGGAAGCTCCAAGTCTCTGGATTTTATACAGACGTTGATATTCACAGTGGTTATTCGGAAACGTCACGCATTCAAAAGAAATACGATGAACTAACTGGGGATTCTCCAAGTACCACCTCTGATAACAGGCACACTCTCTTTGAAATCCATGTGGACTGGGATTTGACTGGCTTTGAGGATATGTTGGATGGGGAGCCTACCGGGATCGCGGTTCCTTACGTCATTACTATCGACAAGGATAGTAGTAAAGTACTTTCGATTAGAAGGAACTGGATAGAGAGTGACGCTCTCAAGGTTCGTCGCGATCACTTTGTTCATTACGAGTACCTCCCGGGGATGGGGTTCTATGGTTTTGGATTAATCCACCTGATCGGCGGTATCGCAAAGTCTTCGACTTCCCTTCTCCGTCAACTTGTTGACGCCGGTACACTGGCGAATCTCCCCGGTGGCCTGAAGGCCCGTGGTCTTCGGATTAAGGGTGATGATTCCCCGATCATGCCGGGTGAGTTTAGGGATGTGGATGTCCCGGGTGGTGCTATTAGGGACAACATCACGTTCCTTCCGTACAAAGAGCCTTCCAATGTTCTTTACCAGTTGCTTCAGAACATTGTAGAAGAGGGTAGGCGATTTGCTTCGATTACGGATATGAAAATTTCAGACATGAATCAGCAGGCTCCTGTCGGAACAACGCTTGCGATTATCGAACGGTCGATGAAAGTGATGAATGCAATTCAGGCTCGCATTCATTATGCGATGAAGAAAGAGTTTAGAATTCTTTCTCGGATAGTAAAAGATTACATGCCAGCCGACTACTCATGGGAAGTAGCGGGGGAAGAGGTTCTCAGGTCAGAGGACTTTGATGAAAGAATAGATGTAATCCCAGTGTCCGATCCTAACTCATCGACGATGGCCCAACGGATTATGCAGTACCAAGCGGCGCTTCAGTTGGCTTCGACTGCTCCTCAGTTGTACAACTTGTCTGAACTTCATCGACAGATGCTTGATGTTTTGGGAATCCAAGATGCAGATATCATTGTTCCAACCGATAGTGATATAAAGGCTCTTGATCCGGTATCTGAGAATATGAACATTCTAAAGACTGATCCGGTTCAAGCGTATATGTGGCAAGATCATGAGGCCCATATACAGGTTCATATGGATGCTTCAAGGGACCCGAAACTTCAACAGATCATTCAGAATTCTCCAAATGTTAAGTTGATTGAGTCTTCTCTTTCTGCCCATGTCCTTGAGCATCTAGGCTTTCAATATCGCCGAGAGATTGAGAAAGAACTGGGTGTTACCCTTCCGCCTCCGGAAGAAGCCCTCCCGAAAGATATCGAAGTTCGTCTGTCGGCTCTTGTGGCTGAAGCCGGGAGCAGGTTGCTTGGCAGGGATCAAGCCGAGGCGCAGTTGCAAGAGCAGATGAAGAAGATGGAAGATCCAGTCATCCAGCAGCAGAACCGAGAGCTTGATATCAAGGAAGCCCAGCTTCAATCGAAGATGAAGACCGATGCTGCGAGGATTGCTGCTGATCTCAAGAAGGCTGAAGAGAGAGTAGAGGTTGATCTGAAGAAGATCCGGTCGAAAGAGATGTTGACCGGTCTTGAAGTTGGAAAAGATATTTCCATTGCGTCTAAGGAAGATTCCCAAAAGAGCAAAGAGAGAATGTCTAAGGACGCCGTAGAGGGGTTCAAGATAGGCAAGGAAATTGGCAAAGACATGAGGGAAGAAGGGGGAAAGTAATCGGTGGGCAAAAGCTGGAGTGAGCTTTTTCTTGAAAAGATTCGTGAGAATATGAACAATAAGGCTGATGACATTGCGACTGGTTGTGCATCAGACTTTTCCGATTACAAACACCATGTCGGGGTGATCGAGGGACTTGCACTTGCCGAAAGAGAGTTTCTTGACCTTATGGAAAGAATAGAAAGAGAAGATTAATTCGCTCATTTTGAGCGCACGGGTTTCTGTCACACCCTCAAGTGACTGCAAACGGCGAAAGCTGCAAAAGGACGGCAATGACTAAGAAGTCGGAAGATCTGGAGGGATACCACGAAATTCTAAATAGGGCTGGAGACAGACTCCCAAAGCCATGTGGCTGGAAGATTTTGATCGCAGTTCCTAAGGCAAGCAAGAAGACCGAAGGGGGGATCTATAAACCCAATGAGGTTATGCAGGTCGAAGAAGTGGGCACCATTATCGGCTTGGTTCTCCAAAAAGGTGATCTTGCTTACAAGGATATGAAGAAGTTCCCTTCGGGTCCATGGTGCGGTCGCGGTGATTATATCGTGATGCGAACGTATTCTGGAACTCGCTTCATGGTAGGGGAACAGGAATTCCGGTTGATTAACGATGATACAGTTGAGGCTGTTGTTCACGATCCCAGAGGGGTTGCAAAGGTAATATGAGTAATGAACAGTTTATTTCTTCTCCGATGGGAGATGCGCCCGTAAAGGGTGATGAAGTCGATGAAACGTATGAAATCGATGTAGTCGATGATGTTCCAGAGAATGATCGAAACAGGATCGCTCCTGCCAAATTCGATCAAGGGGAACATGAGGATGAACTTGAAAACGTAGGTAAGTCTGTACAGAAGCGTATCAAGAAGCTGAAGTACGATTTCCATGAAGAAAGGCGAGGCAAGGAATCTGCTTCAAGGATGCGTGATGAAGCAGTTTCGTATGCACAGAAGGTGGCAGATGAGAATCGCCAGCTTCGTGAACTTGTCAATCGTGGTGAACAGGTCTTGATCGATGAGGTTAAGGCGCGAACGGAAGGTACTGTTAAATCTGCCAAGGATCATGTGAAGAAAGCTCATGAGGAAGGTGACTACGAAGCCATTGCGGACGCTCAGGAACTACTGGCCCGAGCATCGTATGATGCTCAAAAGGCTTTAGAGTATTCGCCTATCTCACCGGAGCCTGTTCAAGAACAGGTTTTGCCGGAGCAGAGAGTTGCTCCTACTCCGAGACCTGATCCTAGGGCAGCTACATGGGCACAAAGGAATGATTGGTTCCAGTCCGATAAAGAAATGACGGCATTTGCCTTTGCTGTTCATGAGGGTCTGGTTTCAGATGGTGTTAATCCGAGTTCAGATGCTTACTATTCTCGGATTGATCAGAAAATGAGGGAAAGGTTCCCTGAAAAATTCGGTGAGCAATCTGATACCGAGGTTTCGGTTGACGGTTCTACTCTTCGTCAGAACGAAGCTCCCCGAAGGCCATCGACTGTGGTTGCACCTGCAAGGCGAACATCAGGTACTAAAGGTCGCAAGGTTAAAATGACGAAGACCCAAGTGTCTCTCGCAAAGCGTTTGGGTATCACTCCCGAGCAATACGCCAAGCAAGTCTTGGAATTGGAGAAAGCAAATGGTTGATAAAACCAAGCTTGATGAGGAACAGGAACCTCGCGCAAACAGAGAGCATGAGACCAGAGCGGTATATGCTCGACCTGATACATGGACTCCACCGAGTCTTCTTCCTACACCTGATCCGCAGGAGGGCTATGTCTTCCGATGGATTCGCACCGCCATGCGCGGTGAGCAGGACAACACGAATGTGTCCCGCAAGTATAGGGAGGGATGGGAGCCTGTTCGACTTGAAGACCACCCTGAGCTTCGGCTGATTCCGGACATCGATACTCGATTTGATGGATCGGCTGTAGTGGGTGGATTGATGCTTTGCAAAAATTCTCAAGAGATGATGAATCAGAAGCGGGCACATATTCAAGAGCAGAACAGGGTCCAGATGGATGCCGTGGATCAGAATTTTATGCGTGAACAAGATGCGAGAATGCCTCTGCTCAAGCCTGAGCGGAAGACTCGCGTCACGTTTGGCGACGGCTCTTAGGGGAAGTACCCCTATTCAGGCCGACGCCTGACTAGAGGGAGAAAATAGTATGGCTACTCATGGCGGTCTTTGGGCCGGGAGTTCGGTCATTACTGGGGAGTCAGTTACTCGTTCGTTTAAGATCTTTAATACGGATGCGACTGATATGCTTCAGGGTGACCTGATGAAGTTTAATGTTGCTGGTTATGTTGAGCCTAGTACGGCTGTAACAGACATAGCGATTGCCGGTGTTTTCGTTGGTTGCGAATACACAGATACAGATGGGTCGCGTGTATGGTCTAATAAGTACACCGATACGATTAACCGCGACGATACTATGGCATTTGTAAATGTGAATCCGTTTCAACTTTACAAGATCGCTGCTGCCAATGGTGATGTTGACACTACGATCACGCAGGCAGCAATCGGCATGTCTTACGATGTTGAGTACAACACAGGAGATGTCACTCTTGGTTTGAGTGGTATGAATCTTGATACTGGTGGTACTGTCGCTGCTACGGGCCAGCTACGGGTCGTTGCGGTTACGAACGATGACGGAGTTGACTATCTGACTCAGGCACCCGACACCACCTACTCGCACGCAATAGTGCAAATTGATCCGGGCACAAGCTTCTGGCTTGGCGCTGGCATCTAGGAAAGGGGTAAATAATGGCTATTTCAAGAGCGCAAATGATGAAAGAACTCCTTCCCGGCCTAAATGCCTTGTTTGGATTGGAGTACAAAACTTACGAAAACGAGCATGAAGACATTTACGATATGGAGTCTTCAGACCGTGCCTTTGAAGAGGAAGTTCAGCTTTCTGGGTTTGGTCAGGCTCCGGTGAAGAGTGAGGGTGCTGCCATTTCTTACGATACGGCTCAGGAAGCCTTCACCGCCCGTTACAACCACGAAACGGTTGCAATGGGATTTGCCATCACGGAAGAAGCCGTTGAGGATAATCTCTACGACTCGCTTTCGGCTCGCTATACCAAGGCACTTGCCCGTGGTATGGCGTACACGAAGCAGACCAAAGCGGCTGTTCCGTTGAACAGTGGGTTCAGTACTGGCACCTTCACTAGTGGCGATGGCGTTGATTTGTTTAGTGCTGTCGGTGATGGAGCAGACGGGGGACATCCCTTGGTTAGCGGTGGTGTGAACAGTAATGCACCGACAACCATGGCAGATCTCAATGAGACTTCTCTGGAGCAGGCAGTAATTGACATTGCTGCATTTACTGACCAGCGTGGACTCAAGATCGCAGCCCGTCCGAAGAGGCTCATCATTCCGCCGAACAGCATGTTCGTTGCGACTCGCGTTTTGGAGTCGGACAAGCGAGCAGGCACGGCAGACAATGATGTGAATGCTCTCCGGACAAACGGTGCCATTCCTGATGGCTGGCGAGTGAATCACTTCCTTACCGATACGGATGCTTGGTATCTCATTACCGATTGCCCGAATGGTATGAAGGGGTTCAATCGCACCACGCTCCAGACGAGCATGGACGGCGACTTCGACACCGGAAATGTGCGTTACAAGGCACGGGAACGCTACTCCTTCGGAGTCAGCGATCCTCTCGGGATCTACGGATCTTCGGGCGCTTAGTAAGTCTGGCGGGGGCCTTCGGGTCCCCGCCTTTTCCTTCCAACCAAACTCGTCAGACTTAAACAGACAGTACGCGGACTGACGAGGTAGATGCGTACATCGAGGTAATACAAAATGGGTAAAACAACTTTTAGTGGTCCGGTGAAGTCTCTCGGCGGATTCAATGCTGTCGGGTACAACTGTGAAGTTACGATTGCAAACGGAACGGATAATCTCACTCTTGATGCGGATACGCATGGTGGTAGAATCCTGTATTTGCTTGATGCGAGCATGGCGTTCACTCTCCCTTCTATTGTGACCACGGAGCCTACGGATAAGACTGATCCGAACCAGCTTTGCAATCTTGGTCTCACTTTCAGTATCTACTGCGCCATCGCTCAGACTACTTTCACTTTGACGACCGCATCGGCTGACAATTTCGTTGGTATCTATGCTTGCTTGCATGAGACCACGAATGAAACGGATCATTTCTTTGCTGATGGTGATGACGATGTCATGACCATGAATGGCACCACACAGGGCGGTCTGATTGACAGCTACATCGAAGTTACTGCTACTACGCGAGGATGGTTGTGCAGCAAGTCTATTCCTCTCGGTAGTGGTACTCTTGTCACTCCATTCTCGTAAGAACTAAACTTGTGGGGGCACCTCCGGGTGCCCCTACACCCCCGCGCAGTGATGCCAATGTTTGGCTTAGCTGCGTCCCAGTTGTAAGGGGATATGGGGGAGGGTCGGTTTGCCCTCCCCCTAACTTCCCATAGAGTAAGGCTGTAACGAATGGAATACTCCCCAAACAGGACACACTATGTAGCCGGGTCCGCGACAGGCGTGACTATCAATGGGCGTGTCTCTTTGTGTGGGATCATCGCGGCTCCGACTAGGAATAGTGTATCGACCAGTGATCCGTTCATCAACGGGTCGATTGAGTTCAAAGATGGGGGTTCCGGTGGGGACGTTCGTTATAAGCTCACGGTTACAGGGATTGACTCCACATTCAACAAATGTGACCAAGGGACTATCTGCATAGAGATACCCGGATCGGGGATACTTTTTGAAAACGGTCTTTACTACGTTCCAACGGCAGCAGTGGTTGGGCACCTGACAATCGTTTACCAAGGGGGGGACGCCGAGTGAGTTCGTCAGGGCCAATACTAACGTGTCATACTAAGGAGTTCTCAACAACGGACTTTACGGAAACCATCGACATCTCAGGGAGGTGTGTTCTTCATCTACTGTGGGTTGTTATTGGGATCAGTAGTCCTGCTGCCGGGACCACCACACTTTTGGATTTCAAATCCGGTGGGTCTGGAGGGGAAAATATCCTGCGGCATCCCAATGTCGTGACGCAATTCGGAAACCCGAAGCAGCGAGTAGGTTTCGGGAGTGGTGGGATTCTTTTCCCTGACGGAATATACGTCAAGCCGAATGTATGGAATGCGCACATAGGTGGGATAACCCTCCTGTATGAGCAGGGATGAGAGTAATCTATGCACGTTAAATGTCTTACATTTGATGGGACTACGCCGTCAGCATCAGGGGCTACCTACACAGCGGCTAGAAGCTCAGCGGGGCCAAAGCGAGTCGTTTCAATAGTCCTGACCCCGAGGTTTACAAATAATGACAATAAAGGTGCGAAGGGGACGATCATGCTCTACGACACGGTTGCCCTCTCAGATGACGACTCTATACCGGGTGGATTGAGTGCATCAAAAATAAGATTCCCAATGAGCCTAGGGGCGCGTTATGGGGGAAGCATGGTCAGCGTAATATCGGATGTTGATGGGTATGTTTTGTTCTCAGACGGAATAACGATTGATTCAAAGTTGCTGTCTGGATCAGACGAGGCGCTAAACCCGTTAAATCAGTGCAAGGTGGACATATTCTATGTTTAAGCTCTCCTGCTCATACAAAGACCAGCCTGCTGACCCATATCAAGTCCAAGTTATAGAGGGTAGATGTAGGGTTTTTTCTGTTTGCGTAGGAGATCCAAGCTCCACAATTCCAAAAGATGATCTCTTGGAGAGCCAAGTAAAGCTGTACACTACGGATTATACTGATGGGAACTTAAAGATATCTGTCTATCAAAATCAAAATGCTGCCTACCCTCCTCGGTCTATCGCTTCATATGTAGACTTTCCTTCCGAAGGGATTCTTTTTGAGGACGGGGTATATGTAGATATGAATTTCTCTGGGGGGACTGGCATCGCGATATTTCATAACGGGGGAGTGACGGCATGAGCCAAGTAAGCGGTTCTGCCTCACACTTACTGAATGCTTCTGGCCTTATGGTTGATGGCCCCTGTCGATTGCTTGGGGTTTCTCTAAATGTGTGGAGTTATAGGGATGCAGCAGCGGTAGGGGATCAGGTTTACTCTAACAATGGAAACTATCTGATCGGAAAAACAAGAGTAAGTCTACGCGATGGCTCTGCAACCGGCGACGAACTCTTCAGTTACCATATCCCAATCGGGGATGTGAGTTGGGGTTGTGGTCAGACACCCTATACCTTCATGTTCGGTAATGGATACATACGGTACAACTCGGGCATATACGTCTTGGCATGGGACGGTACGGGTTCAGGACAGCCAGTACCCGCGCAGAGTCAAGTCACTGTCTACTACGAGGGCGCATAGTATGGAGCCTGTCGGTCAGACCACCTTCTGGACCGTATTCACTGTAGTTATGGGTGCAATTGGGTCAGGCATGATTCTGTTGACAACCCATGCTGGCGAACCAACGCATGGACAGGCTGCTCATGTCAATAGGGTCTCAGCGTTAGAGGTTAAGTCAGAAAGAGTCTCTGTGAACGTGGAGAACAATGCTCGTATCCTTGACGAGGTAAAACTTGAGATCAAGGAGTTACGGACAGAGCAGAGGCAGTCCTCTCAGGAGATACTTAGGGCTATAGAAGGAAGATGACTCCTGACGGTAAATTCACTGAGAGGGAAGTGGGTGCCGCGCTGCAAGAGTTGCAAGAGGTAAGGCATGATCACAGGAATCTCAGGACAATAGTGGTGATGCTTTCAGACCAGCATGACAGAATGAAGATTGATCAAGCAAGGCTTCAGACGAAGCTAACTACGATTGCATCCATAGGAATTAGCTTATTCTTGACAATTGGCTGGGTGCTTAACTACTTAAGGGCGTCATAGATGGCTGTAAATACCACTACTTCATTCCTGCCAGATGTTTCTGATATTGTAGAGGAGGCTTTCGAACGAGCCGGTCTTGAAATGGTTTCGGGTTATGACCTAAGGACCGCTAGGCGCAGTCTTGACTTGATGTGTATCGAGTGGGTCAATAGAGGGATAAACCTCTGGACGGTAGTGGAGCAAAAAATACCTAAGAAATCGGGGGGCGTGGCTCTTACTGACAATTTCCTTGAAAAGTCTGAGTCCGTTTACCAGTGTGATGATAATACAATGTCTGTTCTTGAAATTGTTCTAAGGACAAACGATGGCGATACGTCTAATCAGACAGATTATGAATTGAACAGAATTTCAAGAGATACCTACGTTGGTATCCTTTCGAAGCTTACCGAGGGTAGACCTACTCAGGTTTATGTTGACAGGCAACAGGACAGGGTTGAGTTAAAACTTTGGCCGGTTCCTGACGAGAGTAACAAGTATAAGATTGTTTATACGAGGATTAGGAGAATGACAGACTCTGGTCCCGGCGGTGCCTATGATGCAGATGTTCCGGACAGATTTCTCCCGGCTCTTATTGCTGGGTTGGCATACGACATTGCTTGCAAGAGGCCAGAGGCGGCAAACAGGATAGCTATGTTGAAGCAGAATTATGAGGAACAGTTTATGCTTGCTGCGGATGAAGACAGGGAAAAGGCACCATTGAGGTTTTACCCCGGAGGTTACAGCTAATAAATGTCTGGGCATAGTGCTTTTAAGCACGCACTTGGTTCCTGCGATAGGTGCAGTTTTGAATACAAGCTGTATGAGTTGATCCCCGAAGTTCTAGCTATGAAGGTGACTGGTTTTTTAGTTTGTAGGTCCTGCTTGGATGTAGACAATCCTCAGTCATTCCCGTCAGAGGTTCCATTCAGGAGGAGCCGTTTACTCAGTCATATTGCACCAGACGAGGGATTGGCTTCCAGTAGAGAACTCACAGTAACCTTAGTAGACAAGACCGTTAGCTTCGTTGCCGTGAACACGAACAAAATAAGTGATCAGGGGGTTGGAGCCGGCTTTGATTCGACTATTTTCAAGACGAGTGATGTCGGCATATTTGTTGACATAAAGGACAAATCCTTAGTACGAACAACCAACGCAGAATTCAGTTCTCTCTGCAACGATGCGGGGATCATTGGCTCTGATTTCGACCTAGATGTTAGCTCCGCGAAGTTGAGAGTCGGCGCAGATGGAATTGGTCTAACTTACACGAACCCCGGTGCGACAACTAACGCTTATCGGGTGATAACGGATTACGATCCCACTTCAGTGACATGGAGTTCATTCGGGAATGGCGGGACAGCAGGCACGAATTACACGACAGAGGGAAGTGTTTCTGGCTCGGTGGGCGATTACTACGTTGAGTGGGATTTTACGGATATGGTTATTGACTGGCTTTCAGGTAAGAACGCAAACTTCGGAATATTCTTCCCCGACATGAGTACGTCTATACTTGGTGCTTCCACCCCCCGCGCCAACGTAGTCTGGACGATCACTGCCAAGAGGAATCTCTTCTAGATGGGGGTGGAAGGCGTAGAGCCGCATGGATTCTGTGCGCGGTGTAGTTTCAGATACCGCCTGAGAGATTTAAAAACAGAAACGGAAAATTACCATGAGACATCTTTTTTTGTTTGTCCGGAGTGTTGGGACCCCGATCAGCCCCAGAGTACGTTAGGCCGTCTTCATTTTAATGATCCACAGCCTCTTGATAATCCAAGGCCCCCTATGGGCTTGGTGGTTAGCAGAAGTTTGGGCGGGTTTAACCCAGTGCGTGGAATGAATTTAATTGGTTCAGTTGGTCAAGCTTATGGCTTGACTTCTTGAGGAGATAGTTATGCCGCAAGTAGGTAAGAATAATTATGGATATGATAAAAAGGGGAAGGCTGCTGCGGCGGCTGACTCGGCCAAAACCGGGAATCCTGTAGTCTCTACCAAGAAGAAGAAGAAAAAGAAGGAAGGTCCCGTGGAACGTGGTCGGCGTCTAAAGAAGGATAGGATGTCGGACGAGAAGTCGGATCGTGATGAATTCTACGCTCAGAATCCGCACAGTGTGCTTCCTTCCGGAGAAGGGTGGGATGGAGGGAGCAAGGGTCACATGGGCGGGGTATTGGAGCCTGCTGCTGGTCGAAGTTACAAGGAGGGCGGTGTCGTGTACTCAGATGCAAGAGGTGCTGGCAAGGCGACCCGTGGGACTAGGTACAGGAGTTAGCAATGGGGTTTTCGTATACAACTCTTTCTTCCGCAATAGATGAATATATGGCGAATACAAATTGGGGTACGACTGTTACACAGAAAGACAACATTATTCGCTTGGCCGAAAATCGGATCAACAATGATATCCAAGTTGCAAACTTCAACACGAAAACATATTCAAATGTTGATAGCGGAGCATCTATTGCCCAAGGTGATTCTGGCGTTGTTATTCCGATAAGTGGTTATGGGGTTGTTGCCTCTGCTACAGAGGCACCGCTTTCTCCCCTCTATTTCAAGGTAAGGCCAGCGACTATAAAGGACTGTGCGACGAATAATAGTACCACCGTTACGATGGCGAGTACTGTGGGGATTGACGTTGGGGCAAGCGTGGACGGTGACGATGTTGCTACGGGTACAACGGTCGCTTCGGTTTCTGATGGAACGACAATAGTGTTGTCAGAGTCAGCGACCGACACTTCTGCGAGTGTGAACCTAACCTTTTCAGAATCATCTAATGCGTGGGAATTCCTCTTGCTGAAGGATTACAATTTCCTTCAGGAATATTCGCCTACGGATACTGTGCAGTCCATCCCGAGGTATTACAGTTTCTATAACGATACCTCTGTTGCGGTTGCGGGGGATGTGGGGGACAACCCGGGCACTGGTAATAGTTCAACTTTTTCTTTTTCGCCATCGGCAGACACTTCGTATGGTTTTGAGATCCTTTACCTTTTTCAGCCCACTTCGATTGTCACGCTTACGGCTGGAACTTGGCTGAGTACTCACGCTGAGGCGGCTCTTCTCTATGGTTGCTTGGTAGAGGCTTACACCTTCATGAAAGGCGAAACGGAACTGATTCAACTCTATGACGTTAAGTACAAAGAGGCTCTTCGGTCTGTTGTAAATATGCAGGGTGGTTTCTTTAGAAACTCTACATATAGAGACCGTGCGGTTATGGGTGCTGCCTGATGGGTATCGTTGCGGGGATGACAAATTCCTTCAAGAACGAGCTTCTTTCAGGAGTCCATAACCTTTCTTCGAACACTCTAAAGGTTGCCCTTTATTTGGAGACTTCGAACATAAGTCCCGGTACCACAGTCTATACAACTTCTGGGGAAACGAGTGGTACAAGCTACGTCGCAGGAGGGAACACACTCGGGGGTGTGGCGATCACGAAGGACGGTGGTACGTCTTATGTGGATTTCACGGACAGTGTGTGGTCTACGGCTTCCTTTACCGCAGCGGGTGCCCTGATATACAACTCATCCCAGTCAAACAAGTCTGTTGCGGTTCTCGATTTTGGCTTTCGTGAGGGTGTAACTGTTAACAATGGTACATTCACTGTAACTTTTCCGTCTGCTAATCCAGACGATGCAATTATTAGGATCTCCTGAATGAGTACTTACAGTTCTAATCTAAAAATTGAGTTAATTGGTTCCGGGGAACAATCCGGTACATGGGGAGATACAACTAACAAAAACTGGCAGAAGGAAGAGGAGGCTTCCTCCTCATTTGCTCAGGTGGTAATCACTCAGCCCACTGCGGCGAGTGCGAGTGCTTCTGGTTGGTTTGCTGCTACTGGAATTTACAATTGGACACTCGCGAATGCCGAGGATGCTTATATTCCGAATTCTTCTAGTACCGTTGGAACCTCTGGTCGGGCTGCGTTTGTTGAGTTTACCGGAACCCCAACCAAGGCCGTACAGGTAAATATTCGCGGGAATACGACTTCTGATTACCCGGGCCGGGTAACGTTTGTAAAGAACAGTGTCGCGGGTGGGTTCGATCTTACATTTGATTGCAATAGCGGTACTGATTTTGTCTTGAAGAACGGAGCAGTTGCAGCAATTTATACAGATCCCGGCACTACCGTTGGCAACGTATTCAGCAATCTTCAGGTGGGTGGGCTTGTTCTTGAGGAAGACGGGGTAATTGTTTTCGAGGGCGCTACCGAAAATGCCCATGAAACAACGCTTAGTGCAGTAGATCCTTCAGGGGACATTACGGTCCAGCTTCCAAATACAAGCGATATCCTTGTTGGCAAGGCCACAACGGATACGCTGACGAACAAGACTCTAACTAGCCCGGTACTGACTACGCCTCAGATTAACGATAGTGCCTTAGATCATCAGTATGTGTTTGCATCGGCCAACCTAGCGGCAGACAGAACGGTATCGCTTCCTCTACTGGGAAGCGCAGACACGTTTGTCTTTCAGGCCCACGCTCAGACGCTGACGAGCAAGACCCTCACTGCCCCAATCATGACTGCGCCAGTGCTTGGCACTCCAGCATCTGGAGTTATGACTAATGTTACTGGGACTGCTTCAGGTTTAACAGCAGGAACGGTTACAACGAATGCAAATCTTACAGGCGATATAACTTCCTCTGGGAATGCAACTTCAATTGCAAGTGATGTTATTGTAAATGCAGATGTCAAGTCTGATGCTGCAATCGCAATATCAAAGACTGCTCTTGTTGACGGAGCGGGTCTTACCCTTTCGACAAACACTTTAACAGTAACGCCAGCCCAAACAACTATCACTTCCGTATTGAATGCAGGCTTGATGGTCGGGAGGGATGCAGACAATGACATCGACTTCTCGACTGATAATAACATTAGGTTCAGAGCGGGCGGTGAAGACCAGCTAACACTAACCGATGGCTTTTTGACCCCTTCATCGAATGGCATCGTAGATTTGGGCACAGATGCTTTAGAGTTCAATAATGCGTGGTTTGATGGCACGGTCACTTCCGATGCATTCGCAGGACCACTCACTGGCAATGTCACTGGGGATTGCAGTGGCTCAGCAGCCACTGTAACGGCAGGAACTCAGTCAGCCATCACTGGTGTCGGAGCCTTGGACGCAGGATCTATCACCAGTGGGTTTACGTCTATCGACGTAGGCAGTGGCGCGATTACCACTCTCGGAACTGTGACGGGGGGCGTTATCAGTACGCCTTCGCTGTCGGCCCGATCTGGCGTACTGAACTTGACTTCATTAAGTGACGGCAACATACAGTTTATTCCCCACGGTACTGGTGCAGTGGTCACAACCGGCAAGTTCAACATGAACAGTTCCTCTACCTTCAGCGAATCATCATCCGGGGTAAGTGCTGGTACGACTGTCCTGATAGGCGAACGTGCTGGAATTTCACTGACAAGCGGTTCCGCTGGTGGCACAGTCGCCATTGGCGAAGACGCTGCTACCAATGTGACAAGTGGTGACAACACGATAGCGTTGGGCTGGAAGGCTTGCGGGGCAGTCACCACCCCGGATAGCAACATAGGAATTGGACACAGGGCGCTCGGAGGGGACACCGCAGGGGGAGCGGCAACGACTGGCGCAGCTAATACCTGCCTAGGGAATTACGCTGGGCCTCTGCTGACTTCAGGTACTTTTAATACTTTTATTGGGGGATCTTCGGCAAGCACCCTAACTACTGGCAGTAACAATATCTGCATAGGAGTCTCTGCTTTAACTGACGCGGTAGATTCAGCCAGCCAAATCGTCATAGGGAACAGTCTTACCGGAAAGGGTGACGCCGTTAGCGTGCTTGGCACAGACGGTAGCTACAGTAAGCTGGCCTTTGGGGCAACTACTTGGGCAAACACTTCTGACTCAAGGGTAAAGAAAAATATTTCGTATGATGTTATCGGACTTCCGTTCATAGAGAGTCTTAAGCCTGCCTCCTTTGAGTACAAGCAACCCGGAGACATTGATGGGTCTGAAGACGCGGAGGTTGTCAAGATTTGTTCTGGACATACGTTGCCAGACGGCACTGTATCATCGATGTCGCAAGGCGTCCGTTTAGGCTTCATCGCGCAAGACGTAAAGAGCGCCCTTGACTCTAATTCGATTGATGTAGAAGATAGTGGATGGAGTGTGGAACATGACGGAATCCAATCCGTTGGGCCTTCCGCCTTTATTCCCTCACTCGTCAAAGCAGTGCAGGAACTATCCGCTCAGGTAGCTGGGCTTGAGGCAAGACTGGCGGCGATTGAATAGATGTTGAGAAAAATTCTCCTTCAGCCGGGAATAAATAAAGAGGGCACTGCGTACTCAGCGGAGGGTTCTTGGTATAGCTCTGATAAGGTCAGGTTCAGGAAGGGGAGACCTGAGAAGATAGGTGGTTGGGTAAAAGGGAGTGCGTCCAGCTTCCTTGGCGTTGCCAGATCGATGCATAACTGGTCAACTGTCAATAACGACAACTACATGGGTATTGGTACGAACCTGAAGGTTTACATAGAGGTTGGTGCCGTGTTTTACGACGTTACTCCACAGCGTTACTTTGCTACCACCGAACTTGTGTCAAACCTTGATACTGCGGCCACTGCTGTAGCATCCACAAGTCTGGACGATGAGTTAAGCGCCACTGGACAGGATATGAATTGTGCTAGCGATGTGTTTAGTGCTGGTAGTTATGTAAAAATCGGTAGTGAGTATATAAAACTAGTTATCGATAACGGAGATAGTTCATATAGTGGATGCTTAAGGGGGCAGTATGGCTCAGAGGCTGCTGTTCATAGTGCGAGTGCTGCGGTTACATTGGCGTGGGTCACTAGCTATGGCGACATTTCCGTCAATGACATTGTTCGTATAAATAATGAGTACATAAAGACTAACGCTGACTTTACGTCCATTACCCGTGCCCAGTTTGGAACTGAGGATGCTGACCATTATTCAGGGGATGCCGTATTCGTAATTCCGAAATTTTCTAACCCAATCCTTGTTGCTAGGGGTGCTGTCGGTGGAACGCTTCTCATGAAAGAAGCATCGCATGGTGTCCGTGTAGGGGATTATGTGAAGTTTTTATCGATAGGGAGTTCGTTTACGTCTGGGAGTCTCACTCAGTTAGATCTTCTTTCGGGTTATTCCAAGGTTACATCTACTCAGGGGTTTAGGGTGGCTAGGGTTCTTGACTCAGAGTATTACGAGATAGCCGGTCCTAGCGATGTCCCAGCGGCGGCAGATACAACTCTGGACGCGGTCATAACCGCAACTGCCACTACAATAAGCACTGCTGCCGACTCGTTTAATGCCGGTGATTTTGTAAAGATAGATGATGAGTACATAAAGATAGGATCTAATACTCCTGACTACACAGGCTGCTCAAGGGGGCAGTATGGCTCAACGCCTGTTGGTCATAGTTCGGGTGCTTCGGTTGGCTTGGTGATTCCTTCAGGCGGGGACACATACATACTTCATGATGCTCATGCAGCATCCTCTGGTTATGTTCAATTTTCTGGGTTTGGTTCTGGGGAATGGAATGGTAGGCCGGATACATTTGTAGATACTGACCTTACTGCGGATGTAAGCTCAACCGCTGTCGATAATATTTCAGTTATTACTAGTTCCGGATTTTCTGGGTCTGTCGCTGTCAATGGTACGCTACTTATAGGTTCAGAACTTTTAGCGTATGAGGCAACTGGTACGGGGACTATTCACATTGTTAGCCCTGCCAGTTCCGGTCGCGGGGTATCGGGCACAATCGCTAGCACGCACAATAGCGGTGAAACTGTTTATAACGTAACAGGAGATTGGAATGCATGGAATGGCTCAAGCAATGTAAGCACAGCTTCTAACCTTAGAGTATGGTCTATGGATAATTATGGAGAGGACCTTGTTTTCTGTACAAAAGATTCGACCATGTATTACTGGGACAAGTCAAGAAGTACTGATGGCGCTGTTCCTGTGTCTGTTAATGCAAGTGGTTCAGCCTCTGCCAATGACGAGATGATCTATGGTTGCGCTGTTCCCGTTTCCTCCCTTGGGGTAAGTAGTGATGTGGGACATGGATCAGTTCCCGACCAAGTTAGAAAACTCTTAGTTTATCCAAGTCTGAGGATGCTCATTGCCTTTGGATGCAGCGACACTTTTGGCAACTTTGACCCGATGCTTGTTAGGTGGTCTGATATCAAAAACTTGGGTTCTTGGAACCCCGAAGATAACAACAGTGCTGGCGGTACGCCTCTCATGAATGGTTCCTATATAATCGGAGCGGCTAGATCAAATCAGGAAATAATCATATGGACAGACGAGGCTATTTACGCCATGAGAGTGGTGTCGAGTGCTTCCATTTTTGGATTGGCAGAGATCGCGTCAGGTGTTTCCATAGTTTCGCAGAATGCATACGCGGTTGCTGGTAGTGCAATTTTCTGGATGGGCGATAATAACTTCTTTGTATATGATGGTAATGTGCAAATACTTCCATGTTCAGTCCTTAATTATGTCTTTTCCGATTCGGTGCATGGAATTAATTATGGAGAAAGAGAAAAGTTTTTCACTGCGAGGAACTCTAAATTTGGAGAGGTGTCTTGGTTCTACGTCAGCGTTGCTTCTGAAGAAATAGATAGTTATGTCACTTATAATTTCTTGGAAAATGTTTGGACTATTGGGAAGATGGATCGAACGGCTTGGTCCGATAGCACTATTAGGGAATATCCAAGTGCGTGTTATGTTTCAGATGTAGATAATGAGACTTCCATTATGTACATGCATGAAAATGGGACTGATGCAGACGGTCTCGCAATGGATGCCTATGTTGAGTCTGGCTTTGTAGACATAGATGACGGAGATAGACTTTCTTACTTATCGAAGGTAATACCGGATGTTCGATACAAAAGTGGTGGTGGATTTGGCATTGATTTAACTGTCTCCGCAAAGGATTATCCGAACAGTAGTACGTCTGTATCTTCTGTCGTGCCAATGACTAGTTCGACAACTTATGCGGATCTTAGAATCCGTGGGAGGCAGGTTTCTTTTAAGTTCGGGTCTTCCGATGTTGGGGTTGGTTGGACTCTTGGTGATACGAGAATAGATCTAAAGCCAGACGGGGGGAAATGATGGGGTCATGGGGCGCTGAATATACGGGTTATCGGCATGGTTCCGGCGATGGCGATGTTGGGAATACCCTTAATGGTATTGAAAACAGACTATTCCTTCTGGAGAGTGAAGCGAGTGAAGCGACTCTCATACCTTTACTTGCGCCCGCCATTGGGATTGTCGTCTTTTCATAAACTTTTGGGAGTCAATGGGTGTTAACTGCTTACAAAATCCTTGCTCAGGCTGCTGTCTCATCAGATTCTTCTTTTGCGGAAACGCTTTATACCTGCCCTGCTAGTCCTGCCGCAGGGGATGCGTCTAGGCGTAGAAGTCAGGTTTTAGTTTCCTCGATTGTTGTTTGTAATAAGAACGCTTCTTCTGCAAGGACTTATGCGATTAAGGTTGTTCCCTCTGGAGAGGTGTCAGCAGACAAGCATATATTGTTCAATGACAGGTCATTGACGGCCAAGGGGACTGAGATTTCATCAATGGGTATAGGGCTTCAGCCGGGAGATAAGATTCTTGTCCACGCCCAAACTGCCGATATATGTATTTCCATGTTCGGGATAGAAATGGTTTAGCATTATGAATAGAAACTTTGGAAGATTCAAGAATGTTGGGTATGAAATGGGTGGAGTTGTTTCGCCTTACGCTGAAGAACCTGTGGAGGAGGAACTTCCGACTATTATGGGTCCTTCCTTCCCTGATTCTGGGATGAAGAGTAATACCCTCGGCGAAGTCAATCGCAAGAAAAAGACACCACCTCCCAAACTCTATGCAGAACAGATTGCTTCAAGAAAGAGGATGAAAAAGGGTCCTTCGTCTTTACCTCCGGGGCCACCTACCGGTGGTGAAGTTCCTTCTGGTCCTTCGCCTCAGGAGCAACCCGGCCAATCTGCGGGTGATGACTGGATGGGTGAGATATGGCAACAGCTTTCTCCCGATCAAATGGTTCAAGGTCAAGGTCCTAGGGGAGAACTATCGAACTACCCGAATCCCAACAATCCCTACACCCCACCCACTATAGGGGGAGGCCCCATCACCGGCCTAATGGGTCCGGAGTTGCAGCAGCCCAGACCTCTAGGCGGACTATCGAACTACCCGAATCCTGCCAACACTGGTGGGTC
>TARA_R110000851_G_scaffold133481_1_pt1 | contig 19582 bp, 23 predicted proteins | sample TARA_R110000851 | Tara Oceans TARA_R110000851 (sample SAMEA4397627) | marine metagenome | biome: Polar Biome; feature: [DCM] deep chlorophyll maximum layer (ENVO:01000326); material: water (ENVO:00002006), including particulate matter (ENVO:01000060) such as... | depth 17 m
TTCATTGTGATAAAAATTCTCATTTTCACTTGCTGATAAATCATCGATTACCCGAACTTCACATCCCATGTTAATCAACTTATCTACGATATGACTCCCGATAAATCCGCAGCCGCCTGTCACTAAACATTTAGTCATCACTTACTGCCCTTCCTTTCATGTTTTACTTTGTATGTTATATAACATTGAATAATAATTTTTAACTTGTGGATTAAAAAACTCTACATTGATATTGTTTTTTTTAAATATTTCTCTATCTAAATAATTAACACCGGAAGGACCTGACATATATGTTTTTGCATTTGTTTTTTTGCATATATCAAGTAATAAACTTGATTTTTTCCCACTTACGTTTAGGTCAGATGCGAAGACAATAGGTGTGTTTATTTGTAATTTTTTTCTACACCAAATAATTGAACTCATGTTGATATCTATTAGTTTGGAAAAACTATATATTTCACTCATGTCTATGCCGAAATTGTACTTAATTTTATTAATTACTTTTTTTCTCCACTGGTTTAAGTTCTCATCTAATACAACGACTTCATTGATATTTAATGAAGTACTTTTTTTAGGAACAGAAACACCAAACCATTCATCGGTACCAGATGTATTTACAAATCTATTTCTATTTTGATAGTCATTTTTTTTATATTTTACATTATCTAAAACTACAAATAGATCTGCTGCCTTCATTTTTTGAAAAAAGCCTTCATAGGGAAAGTGTTCTGGCTGGTGGATTGTTACTATCACTACTACCTCACTCTGATTCTGAAACAGCTCTACCCTTTAGTTCTTCCCAGTCTTTTTCAGGCCTAACTTCTAAGTTTGTCTCCCAACCGGCTTTTACTGTGTTTGCTGTTATGCCTAACTGTTTACTAAACTCAATCATCGCTTGAACATCTTTTGGAAAGCAGCTACCGCTATAGCCAAGCTTACCATCAAACCCTGGGACTGTTAGGTGGCTTTTTCCGATTCTTCCATCAAGCTGGAACCCAGAAACAGCGTCTTCCCAATTAGCCCCTATAGCATTGCTTATTCTGTACATTTCATTCATGAAAGAGACTTTTGTTGCAAAAAAACAGTTGCACATATACTTTATCAACTCGGCAGTTTCAAAATCAGTCTGAATAACTGGCAAATGACTTCCGAACCGCCTTAAGAATAATTCAGCAACCCAATTAGTGTCTTTGGGTGCACCACCTAAAACTACCCTTGCTTGATTGATGAAGTCTAGTTTTGCGCTTCTTTCTGTCAAGAATTCTGGATTAAATACTATTTTTAGGCCATTATATTTTTTTTGAAATTCTCTGCAAGTACCAGGTATCACTGTCGATCTTATTAAGACTACAGGTTTGTTGCCGTTTAAATTTTGACATATGTCGTCAAGTACCGAATCAAGTATCTTCAAGTCTATCGATCCATTTTCGATCTTGGCAGGTGTAGGCACACTTAAAAATATAATATCACTTAGAGATGATACTTCAGAAAGTGAATCTATAGATTTCTTCTTATCTTTGTCATATATTCTAATGTTGGTAAAGTCGCAACCTGTTTGTGGGCTAAACCCAAAAGCAACAGCTGATCCGACAAATCCAAATCCAACAATTCCGATGTTTATTTTTTTATCATTCATTTCTTTTAATCCACTCTTTTAAATTGTTCTTAGCTTTCCAATTAAGTTTCTTTTTTGTTTCTTCGACCGCGAGCTTTACGATAGGCGAGGCGCCCTTTATTCTGTCTCCTCGTCTTTGCTTGATAAGCACATAGTCTTGTTTGAAGAGTTCTGCTAATTCAAAAAGACTGTATGTTTCGTCTGAGCTTAGCTGAAATTCTTCGTTTTCTTGATAATAGTAACTCTTATAAATCCCTCCAATAGTATCACTTACGTGGGTGTAATTTCTTTCTTGAGTACCGGGTCTGACAATTGTTAATTTTTCGCCTGCCATTTTTTGTTTTTCAAAAATACTGACAACAGTCTCATATCCGCTACTGCAAGTATCTTGCCTCGGGCCGTAGTTATTGTAAAAATAGCATATAGCGTATTTCAAATCGAACCATTTAGCGCTAGCTTTTATTAGATTAATGTTTTGAGATTTTGTGTAGCTGTAGGGTGAATGGTCTACACCCTCTTCAGCAAATTTTGTACTGCTAGCTGCATAAACTAGTTTTATATTTTTACTTAAACAAAAATCAATAATCTTTGAAGTTCCTGTTATATTAGAATCAAAAACTTCTTGATAGTTTTTAAAGCTTGTAGATATTCTAGAATATTCCCCTAAATGAAACACACAGTCTAGATTAGATATTTTATTATCTTTTATAGTCTGAAATATATTTCTTGTGTTGTCTTTGATATATGTGACTCCTTCAAGGTGATTGCTTTTGTTACCAGAAGAATAATTGTCTATGCTTATTACGTTATGACCCTTGCTAAGCAAAAGCTCACACAGGTTTGTGCCAATAAAGCCTGCGCCACCTGTTACAAGAAAATTTTTTTTCATCATAAGTAAAGCTCCAATATTTTAAATTTTTCAACGTAGCCCATACCCTTCCTTGTGCAGTTAGAACATTTAGAAAATATTTCCATATAGTCTTTTCTAAAGTATGCTCTTTGGTTTTCTATTTGGCCTCTGAATGCACTTGCTAGCGCATTAGACTTTAACGTAAATATCTCTCTGCCATTTTCAATATAAAAATTTGGTTGCCATTCGACCCTAGTAGAGGGTGTTTGGTATTCTATCAAAGAAACGGGATGAGATCTAGATAGGGATCTACCGATATTATTTACAATCCTATGCTCGAAATGATTATCACATGCAGTGGGTACCAAAATGATATCATAAGACTTGATATCTAAAGTTTTTTCAATTTTTGATATCCACGCCCCTTCATTTAAACTAGTGACATAATTTACACCAGAGGGTATCACATTTGTATTTGTGCTGTCAAATATTTTCCAAAAATTCTCAACTTCGGTCAGCCTGAAACTGCCTGCCATTTTTCCTTCATTTTCGTTACCTATAGAAAAAACGTATATCTCAAATATTGAATTATTGTATTTTTTTGTCATACCGGCGATTGATATCTCAGCATCATCTGGGTGTGGTGACAAGCACAGTATTTTTTTATCATTTACTTTTAGCATTTTTCCATATCCTATCTTTTATTATTGAAATATAAAATTATTTCTTAAAACTGGGTCATGATTCTTTTATATGCGTCATGACAGGCATATTCAATAGTGAGATATTTTTTACCAGTGTTATAAGCACTTTCTGATATTGTATTGTTATCTTTTTTAAAAAAACTGTGAAGTGCTTTCTCAAAGCTAGACTTGTCTCTATTTTTATAGACTTCACAATAAGGCAAACAGTGATGATGCACTTTTATTAGATCGTTTACAATACAGGGTGTTCCTGCTGCAATCGATTCAAAAATAACCCTAGGGCCAGGATCAAATGGCTGTACAGGCCTCGGATCTGTCGTGAGCATTGCTAGCTTTGATTTTAAAAACTCTCTTGATAGATCGATCTTATTTAAAAATTTAAATTCGCTTTCAATACCTTTTCTAGCTAGTGTTCTATGTAGGTAATCTGCATAGGCACTACTATATATTTTTCCTGCAAAAACAAATCTAAAATTGTTAACAAGGCTTCTGTCGACAAAATCAACAATTTCTTTTTGATTTTTATCGCTACCTATTGTTCCTGCAACAATTATTTGATTTTCTCTGCTTTCCCAATTGACATACTCTCTATTGAAGACATCACGCATCTCAGGCCAGGGGGCTCTTATAATTTCATCTTCTTTAAAGTAATAATCACAGTTTTGATAATTGTGTTGGAAACCCATTGGGGCTACATTTATTACAATGGTGCCGCTTTTTCTAAATAATTTTCCGTACTTTTGAAAAGAATCATTCTTGCACACAATTAGGTCAAATTTTTCTTCTTTTATTTTTTCTTTTCTTACGCTGACGACGGGTAAATTTACTCCGTAATGTTTTGAATAGAAATTTCTTTCACCCTTTTCAAAACATGAGTATACATTGTGACCTTTCGTTGCAAAATAGTCAGGAAGAGATTTTGATTCAACCTGATTATTATCAATAGGGAAATGTAGAAACAGAATATTCATTTTTTCCGCCTAGAATCTATTAATTTTTCTAAATAATATTTATAATCATTATTACCACACATATCGATAAAAGATTGCAATTGATATTTTGTTATATAGTTACATCTAAAAGCTATTTCATGAATATTTGAAATCATCAAACCTTGTCTATTTTCTATACTCCTTACAAAGTTACTGGCTTCATAAAAGCTTTCAAAAGTCCCAGTATCAAACCACGCATGACCTCTCCCTAGCAACTCAATTTTTAATTCTTTGTTTTTCAAATATATCTTATTAAGGTCTGTTATCTCAAGCTCGTTTCTTTTTGATGGTTTTAGTTTTTTAGTTTTTGCAATGCAAGAATTGTCATACATGTACATTCCGGTTACTGCGCAATCTGTGCTAGGGTTTTCAGGCTTTTCTTCAAGATGAGTAACATATCCGTCCATATCATAATCTGCAACCCCGTACCTGCCAGGCTCTTTAACGGGAAAGCCAAATACGACTGCTTTACTTTTATTACTTTCTACCATCTGCTTTGATTTCTTTACTAGCTCGGGTAGCTCATTTCCGTAAAAAATATTATCGCCCAGAAGTAAGCATACTGTATCTTTGCCTATAAAGTTTTCAGCAACTAAAAGTGCATCAGCTATTCCTCTTGACTCTTTTTGTATTTCATATTCTATACTAATCCCTAAGCTATTGCCATCCCCTAACAATCTTTTAAAAAATTTTTGATCATTTGAGCTGGTAACTATTAAAACGTTTTTAATCCCAGCAAACATTAAAACTGACAAGGGATAATAGATCATGGGTTTGTTGTAGATTGGTAGCAGTTGTTTAGAGATACAGCTTGTAATTGGATACAATCTCGTACCTTTCCCTGCAGCAAGTATGACGCCTTTCATTTTAAAACCTTTTTTTAAGTGAGTTAACTGTTTCCACCAGATTATACATAAAATTAGTGTTTATAATAATTTTTTGTTTAATAAGTTTATTGTTGGATATTGAATATCTAAAATCATGACCAGGCCTGTCATCAATAAAAACAATATTTTTCTTAAAATCTTTTTTTAAAATATCAGTTACCTTTTTTATTATATCAATGTTTTTGTATTCTTGCGATAAAGAAATATTGTAGATTTCATCTTGGATTGAATTTTTCCATATTTTAAAAATTATACTTACATTATCTTTTACATACAGCCAGTCCCGTATATTGCTTCCATCACCGTACACTGGAATATTCTTATTAGTCACTAATGACTTTACAATAGTCGGCAATAGTTTTTCTTCATGTTGCCTAGGTCCAAAATTATTACTAGGTCTGAAAATTAGATACTTGATATTATGTGTATTTGCGTATGAAAGAATAAGGTGCTCGGCTGAAGCCTTTGTTGCAGAGTATGGATTGGTTGGGTTTAAAGGGTCTTTTTCTGAGAAAGATCCTTCTAATATAGAACCGTATACTTCGTCTGTAGATATATGCAAAATTTTTATTTTTAAATTTTTACAGACTTGAAGTAAAGAATTGACGCCTAATATATTTGAGTGGATGAAGGCATCAATAGAGTCAATAGAGTTATCCACGTGGGTTTCTGCAGCAAAATTAAATATCCAATTAACATTATTTTTGTTACAAATATTAGAGATTACATCTGTTTGACATATGTCAACCTTGTAAAAAGAAAAATTTGCATGTTTTAAAGCGTTTTTTAGATTATCTATATTTGATGCATAGGTCATTGAATCTATTCCAATAACTTTTTCACCCATCGATAATAAGTGATCAGCCATATGACTACCTATGAAGCCGGCGCACCCGGTTAAAAGTATTGACATTTTTTTACCTTAGTTTGTTTTTTACGACTGATATTATATGATCTGCTTGTAATTCTGTTAATTTTTCATTATAGGGTATTGACAGTGTTGTTTTTGATTCGCTTTCTGTTTTTGGCAGAAAATATTTATTACTAAAACTGTATACCGGATTTAAATGATTTGCTGCATAATGAATACCACAAGTTATTTTGTCTTCTTTCATTATTTCAATAGCATTATTTTGATTTTGGACGTTTATTCTGTATAGGTGATCACTAGTATTTTCATAACCCAAAGCCTTATTGTATTTTTTTCTTAAAGCATTTAACACATACATTTTGCTTTCTAATTTTTTTAAATTTTGAAGTGCTATAAAAGCCTGAAATGAATTCATATACATTTTCCAGCCTGGAAATTTTATTTTTCTTTCCCAGTTGTTTTTTGAAAAACTCATCCCATTGATTGTTGCTTCTTTATAGTATTTTATTTTATCATAATCATCGGATACTATTATTCCGCCATCCATACTACCTACGGGTTTTGTAGGGTAGAAACTAAAAATCATTAGATCTTCTGAATTTGCTTCTATTTTAAATTGATTTTTTTTAACTTTTTGTGCTGAATCAATTACCTTGTAATTAGTGAATTCATGCAGCTTGTATGAATCTCCAACCCATTCAACATTATCCTCGTATTCTATACTGCATCCGGCTTTTAAAAGTGCATTATTGACAACTGGTGGTAACATACTAGGAATTATTACTTTTTCCTGTGTACCTTCAAAAACTAAGAATATTGCATTTGTAGCACTAGAAACTGAGCATGCATACTTTGCTCCAACATATTTTGCAAAAGATTTTTCAAAATCTTGTACTATACTACCATGCAAATGATTATTAAACTGGGATGTATCAACTTTATAATTGTTGATGTTAAAAAGATTAATCATTGTGCTAGTACCTCTTTTATCTTTTCGCAAATAAAGCTTAAGGTTTCATCTTCTAGCATTGGCGCGCCCGGTAAGTTAAAACCTCGAGAAGATATATCGTAGCTATTAACATTTATATTCCTATATTTATCTGATTGATCAAATGCAGGTATACTTGACAAAGGGTAAAAGAAAGGTCGGATAGGTACTTTTAACTTTTTCATTTCATCGATAAAGTATTGCTTGTCAATTCCATACGACTTGTCTAAAACCATCCCAGTAATCCATGCTCCGTTATTAACATCTTTGTTTTCTTGATTGAACATTGCTTTTACATCTTTTAGATTTTCTTTATAAAAGTTTAAATGATGCTTTTTAGTATTAATTAATGAATTGATTCTTCTAAACTGTGCTAGTCCTAACGCTGCCTGAATATTGAAGGGCATATACTTAAAACCAATTATATCATTAAAATATGGTTTTGTATTGGGTCCTCTGCCGTGATCTCTTAACTTTACACATTTTTCATATATATGTTTATCGTCTATAAGTAGCATTCCCCCTTCGCCCGTGCTCATGGTTTTTGTATTGTGAAAACTAAAAGTTGATGCAATTCCAAAAGTTCCTGCTTTCGCGCCCTTGAAGGAAGAGCCTAAAGCCTCTGCAGCGTCTTCAATAAGATGCAAATTATTATTGTCGCATATTTTTTTTATCAAATCCATCTTTGGCATGTTACCAAAAAGGTCTACTACTATCACTGCTTTTGTTTTATTAGTAATTGACGCTTCAAAAGACTTTGGGTCAATGCACCATGAATCTTTTTCTATATCACAAAAGATCGGTGTTGCGCCTAAATAAGTAACAGGCGATGCAGATGCGATCCACGTACATTCTGGTACTATTACTTCATCTCCGGGGCCAATACCTAAAGACGCTAATATAAGGTGCAAAGCACTAGTACAATTAGTAGTCATTAATGCATAATTTCTTTTATGATATTTTGCAAATTCTTCTTGAAGCTTTTCGCAATAATAATATTTTTTTTCGCCGTACCATCCATTTCTTAAAGCGTCTAGTACATATTCCTCTTCTAATGAAGATATTGAAGTTCCCGCTGAATATATTTTTTGTGTTGGATTTTTCATATTGTACAACCTTAGTTGAATTTTAAATTATTGTTGAATTTTGCTTTGATTCGCTTAATACTACTTTTATCTTTATGATTGATTTCCGACCAAAACATTAAACCAAGAACTTTTCTATTCATTCCTTTTGATATTTTTGGAAAACCATGCCATGAGTTTTCCGTGCATTTAAAAATATTAAGTCTATTAAACCTATACTCAAGGCGATCATGACAGTCAAAGCCGTTATGCACTAAAAGGTCAAAACTTTCATCATACTCTTCCGACAGGCACAAAACTGCACTAAATTCTCTTTTCCAGTTTTTGTTTTTACCGTGTACGGGCGCGTCAACATGCATACCTAAGTAACCACCTTGATTTTCAGCATTAGGTGTTAACATCATGCCACCTCCATAATGACTGCAGTCTGGAAATACTTTTAAATTATCAGTATCAAAATAGTCGCATGGATCAAGGCTTGTTGCAATATAGTCTAACAACAAAAGACATTCAGGCGTTGAGCATCTAGGTATCTTTGAAGTATATTGAACCTGGCCGTTGTCTTTTTTGTATATCACCCAGTCTTCATTTTTAAATTTATCAAAACTTTTAGAAGCAGATCTAACCATGGCTGCAGAAGGTATAAAGTTGTCAATTGATATTGCCGGAAATGGTTTAATTAGTTTTTTAGAAACTTTCATTTTTACTCTGGTTTTATTTTTATGTTTATAAAATATTTTTTTCCATCTAAGTAAAAAAAACTCGAAGGGGAATCTTTAAACGACCTAGCTCTTATAATATTAATTAAGTTAATTGCCTTATACTCTTTATCTAAATCTATCATAGAATGCATATCTAATTCTTTTTTTAGATGAAAAGTCCCAGCATTATTTTTAATTTCTTTAGTATTATACTTTCCTTTAATTATTTTTACATAATGTTCTTTAAATAGCTTGATTATTGCCTGGTGTGCTTTTTTGTATAAACTTTCGCCTGTTTCAGTTATATCTTTCTTTATTTCTTTTTGACATATTAACTCGCCTTCATCAATATTTTTATTAATAAAGTGAATAGATACACCTGACGGTGTATTTTCAACTATTGACCAGTAATAAGGATGCATACCTCGATTAAAAGGGAGTAAACTTGGATGTAAATTAACATAGCCAACATTTACCAAGTCTATAGATTCTTGCTTTACAATTGTTGGCCACCACAAAAGAAAAACTATGTCTATGTTGTTTTCTAATATACTTTTTTTAAATCGATCATGATTTACATTGATATTTTCATAAACAGGTATCTTTAATTTACTATACATCTTTTTTATGTTTTTGTGTTCAATATCTTTTTCAAGTGTGCACACAAACTTTATATTATCAATATATTCTTTTTTACCTAAGATGAACTTAGTTAAAGCTTTTCCTACAGTGCCGTATGCACAAATTGCAATATTCTTTTTCAGGATTGTCATTGATTTATTAAGTCCTCTTAAATATTAAGCTTATTGTGGCATTAATTTGTTTTTCGACAGATAAGTTAATAAAAGTTTCCCATAACTTATTTGATGTAATATCTTCAGATACATTTTTTGATTCTAAAACATAGTCGTTATTTAAAAAAATATTTTTTAAATCTTTTTCCTTGATAACCCAATACGGAATTTCTTGATTTCCCCACAGCTGAACTGTTAGAAAGCTTTCATTTATATCACCTGCTGCCAAATGTGAAAAAACAACATATTCTGGTTTCAAACTTATAATTTGATTTACTGTTTTTTCCCAGTTTTCAACATACTGAAGTGAACTTCTAATATAGACTATGTCAACATTTTTAATTTTTTCAATTTTACTAAAAAAGCTCAGCTCATTGTTATCTTCAAAAAATATGTTTGCTGCATTTGAAACATGTTTTCCTTCTATAATTTTGTAATCTAAACTCTTACTTGTTTCTTTTTTGAGGGGTATATATGTTAATCCAAAACCGCCGCCAATATCAACGATTACAATTTTTTCCTTTTTAATGTTTTTGACTAAATCGATTAAGACTTTATTTCTTTTAATCGACATATCGACTTCTTTATCAAAGTTACTTACACGATCAATCTGTTTATCAATCCATTCTTTGTTATCGTATGTTCCCATGTTTTTAGGCATTTCATCTATATCTTTATAGACTACATTTTTCCATCCGTGCGTTTTCATTACTCTACCTATTGATTAATTTACAATATGTTTCCCAAGATTCAATATAATCATTTTTATCATATTTAGTATCTGACAATACTAGCAAAACAGTATCTTTGGAAGCATACACTTGTTCATCCCATATCATATTTCTAATTAACAATCCCGTGTCTGGTTTTTCTAACACATATTCTTCTATTTCTTTTCCGTTTTTACATGTTATCAAGCACTTACCGTTTAAACAAATTAAAATTTGACTCGTTTTATAATGAGAATGATTTCCTCTAACTTCTTTATTATTGACGCCATATATATAGAACACTCTTTTAACATCAATGGGTAAAGTATCAAACTCAATTGGGCATAGGACGCCTCTTTCTGCATTAAATTTTTTAATTTTTATTTTTTCGACACCTTTCACTATTATTTACCTTTTTATTTTTTTAATATTTAAGAAACAATTACTTATCTTCTATTTTCCAGCTTTCTCCAAAGTGTCCTGGCTTAACTTTCCACTCATCGTTTGTATCATATTTTTGATTTAAATAGTACAACATTATAGACTCTGGTTGGAGTGCTTTGTAACCATGCCAGACACCGGGTGGTATTTCTAGTATTTTAGGGTTTTTATCTGATAAATATTCAAATTTAACTTCTTCGCCCGGGTATCGCAATCCCACTTTAAACGAACCCTTAACACAAAACCAAAAGTCAGTTTGTTTTTCATGCTTGTGCCAAGCAACTACATGACTAGTTGAATTGACCTTAGATATGTTGATCTGTCCTTTCATTTTTTCAAATTCTAAAAAGTATCTTTGAGCTCTATCATCTTCATTGAAGTGTATAAAGTAAGAACTAGTTTCCATACAATACTTCCTTTGATTATATTTTTATGTGAGAGATAAATTTGCCGCCTCTATCTAAAAACTCATACTCTTTCTGCCTTATTTCTTTTGAAAAATTCCAAGCACCCAAAAATGCAATATCTACAGATTTGTCAAAACCTATTTCAGGCGAAACTATTGGAATATGCATTCCAGGAGAAAGTTTCTCTTGCTTTTCTGGTGTTGTATCAACTATATAGTCTATAACGTCAGGTCCAATTTTACAATAATTAAACACTGTTGTTGATTTTGATGTGGCACCATAGCTAACTATCTTTTTTCCTAATTTTTTTAGTTGATTAAGCTGTCTTAGTAAAAGATATTTTGAGTCTAAAACATTTTTAGCAAAGTTATTGTATGTTTCTAATAAGTTAAGACCTAATTCTTTTTCATATTTTATAGCATTTTCAACACTAGCGTCAATTCTTCTTTTTGATTTGTGACATGCATAAATTCTATTTGAGCCTCCGTGAACATTAAGACTTTCAACTTTAAATATTTCTAGGCCGGCCTTTTCTAAGACTTTTGAAAGTGCAATTACAGAAAATATATGTGCATGCTCATCGTATATTTGATCATATGAGATTCTTTCTATCATTTTAGAAAGCGACGGGTCTTCAAAAACAAAAACGCCGTTGGCAGACAGCGTGTTGGCAATTGCCAAAAAAGCTTCATCTATTTCTGGAATATGACACATACAGTTTGCAGAAAATATTAAATCTTTTTCCCCTGAATCTTTCTTAATTAATTCAGCTGCATTATTATCCCAAAATATATTGTGTGTCTTATAGCCTAGATTGTTTGTCAAAACAGAAAAGTTTTTACAAGGTTCAACTGCTGCTGTTGTTTCTTTTGGAAAGTTTTTAATAAAAACACCGTCGTTACTTCCTATTTCTAGAACAGAGTCTGGGTTGAATGAATCTTTAAGCAGCTTAGCAGTTTTAGAAAAGTGTGTTACCATCGTGTTAGACATTGAAGATCTATATGCGTAATTATCATTAAACATCAAATCTAAGTCCACGAAATCAATTAGTGAAACTAAACATGTTTCTTTATCAAAGCCTACTTTAAGATTAAAAAAATATTCTTTTGAGATCTGTTTACTAGTTAAGAATCCGTTTGCAATTGGTTGTTTTCCTAAATCCAAAAATTGTATTTTCATATTAATCCTCGCTTTTAATCGTAAAGTCTAGTTATAAAATCGACGTATTCAAGTGTGATATTGTGCGTTCTTGTTCGATTTTTAACGTCCTTAAGAATATTAAGACCGTCTTGCCATAGTTTTGTACCAAAAGTTTCTTTTGCTTTTAACACCATTTCCTTGCATATTTCATCATGATTTTCTTTAAAATATTGTGTTTCTGTATCAATAGCGTAAGGGTAATTTTGATCGATAAGTACCCTTACAGATGGATCAAGTGAAGTTACGATGTTAGCACCAGATGCTGCTGCTGTAGAAACCTTCCCCCCAGTCTTAGTATTCCATTGCATGTATTTTTGATACGGGCCTCCGCGGTCTGATACTGAGAATGGCGCTCTTATTGCATAATGGCAACTATATCTTGACGGGTTTTCTATTGACAGTTTTAATTCTTCTAACATTTTACACTTACCTAACGATGCAACAGATAATACATAATCTTCAATTTCTTTAGAAGGCTTATTCTTCATATTTTTTTCAATATATGCTAAGCTATGAAAATATCCTTCAGAATATTCAAAAGATTTTTTTAAGCCTAAATCACCCTGGGTTAATAGGCCGTCAGAACTCCTACTGCCTCCAAAATATAACTTAAATTTTTTATTTCTTTCTTTCTGGAATAATGTATCATCTAAAAACATGTCATGATTTGCAGGTATTACACAAACAGGTATATCCGGAGAAGTTTGTTTTATTTTTGTTTTGTAACTTTCGCTACCTACAATTGCACCATTTAAGTTCTTAATATTTTTGAAGTAGTCTAATTCTAAGTTTTCGTAACCGTCGCCTGCATATCTTATCACTTTGTTGTTATTATTTCTTAACATGTTAACAACATTTTGATTTAGTCTTCTTTTCATAATAAAGATTGCTGAATCTTTTATTAAATTTATTTTTGAATAAAGTTCTTTCTCACCTATTACAGTGGCTGGAATTCCTAAATCTCTGCATGCTAAAAAAGGTTGGTAGCACCCCATAGTTGCACCACCACCAAATCGAAACCACACAAAATAAAGTTTTTTAAAAGGATGACTCATTGCAGCCCTAGGCGAGTCAAACAAGATGACCAGTTTTTAAATCTTATTGCCTTATCATCAATATAAGCTACTGCTCTAGGCTTTTCAGATGTTACCTTTGATACAAATTTTGACATTTCATGTTTTTCTAGCCACTCCCAAACTAGCTGAATTCCTGTCTTGCCATTAACTAAGCCTCGATCAGGTTTTGCTTTGCATGTGTACATAATAACTGTATACTTTTCAGAAAGTTTCTTAAGTGCATCATAAGACCCCTCAACAGGTATATCATAAATTGTTCCATCATGATACCCTTTTGAACATTTATGAATTACACCATCGAAGTCAACGCCAATATTAATTTGTTCGTCAGGGTAACTATGTTTTCTAATTTTCCCACCCTGCCAATTTGTTTTTGTCGATAATTCAGGAGAGTTTTTGCCAATTGTAGGGCAAACATTTCCCGATCCATGTGTCAACTCATAGGTTAAAAGAAGTGTTAAAACTTCAGCTGTGTGATAATACTCAGCTCCCAACGCTATAATGGTCAAGTTAGGCACTTTAACGTTTAATGGTCTACTAGTAATCATAGCAACACTCATTCCTTGATCTTGAGCCCATTGCAACCCTTTTATTACATCAGTTGATGCACCTGATGATGAAATGCCTAGTACGAGTGATTGTTTTATTTGTGAACTAGTTCTTGTACTTGATCTTTGGTTCAGCCATGCAACCATCCATTGATCAAAACCCACGTCATTGATTAATGATGTTGCAACAATACCTGAACCGGGGCACATAGCATTTTTTGTGCCATTCGAAAGGCGTGTAATGTCAACAGCAGCATGATCTGCGACTGCAAGATTTCCTCCATGCCCTAATACATAAATATCATTGCAATTATTAAATTTGTTTTGCAAATCTTTCCAATTGTTTGAATTCACTATCTTTACAAACTTTTCATCTAAATTTTCAAAATTAAGCATACTTTTCTACTTCCTTATATTTTTCAATTAAAAATGTTGTATCCATACCTACTGCTATTATACTAAAATTCTTATACTTTTTCAATTCTTTTTTAATGTTTTTTGGAATGTGAACAGCCATTTTTTCAACCCCGATAATGTTTTTTATTTTTTCAACGCCCTCTATAAACAACGGATTGTTAAAGTCTTCAGGAAACCCCAGGCTCGCAGATAAATCGTAAGGCCCTATCATGAAGTAATCAAATATATTTTGTTCTTTTATAAATTGTAAATTATCAACACCTAGCTTGGTTTCAATTTGTGCTATTAATAACGGTGGATCGCTTATAATTTTTTTTGATATGCCCCACAAGTTTTCCCTTACTAAGCCTAGACCTCTAGCGCCGCCTTTTTCTGGGAATATAGCACATTCTTTTACTTTGTCAGCTTGTTTCTGACACTCTATCATTGAAAATATTAATCCTGTCGCTCCTGCATCTAGACACTGCCTTATTACTGTCTTGTTAACTTCTGTCAGCCTTACAAAACATTTCTTTTTATTTAATGTTATAACCTGTATACATGCAAAAAGTGTTTCTGGATTAAAACAACTGTGCTCTGTATCAATTACAACGCCATCAAGTGAATTTTGACACAATATATCTGATATCATCGTTGACGGTATTTGTTGCCAAGCTAGCTTCATTTTTACTCCTTTAAGATAAAAGTTTAACAATATCCCAGTCGCTTTCTATATCAATGTCGATATTTTCAGGGAATGTACAGGGATAGAAATAAGGTTTTGTACCAATTCTTAGGTTTGTTTTCAAGAATTCGCTTGAATTAAAAATATAAAAAAGTGAGTTTTCTTCATAAAAAACAGGCAAGTCCTGTGTCTGCTCTAACCTACAAGGGTTATGATTTAAAGGACAGAACCCATATGATTCTTTTCTCCAAAGTCTATTTTGATATAAATTACAAGAAACAACAGAATTATAGCCTTCTTGTAATTTATATAAAGCATTTTTAATTGTCTTTGATTTTAAAAAAGGTGATGTAACGTGAACTTGGCATATTACCTGATCTTTGATATTATTTTTAGTTATTAGACATTCTATTAAATCACAAACTGAAACCTTGTGGCCACAAAGATCTTTTCTTCGCATGTAAGCTTTAACGTTATTGAGCTTTTTATCATTTGAAATTTCATCAATTACCTCTTGGCTGTCAGTATCAACATAAACTTTAAAGTCTTTAAGTTTATACAGACAATGTTTGTACAGTGGTATATTGTTTAATCGTCTAAAGTTTTTATTAGGTACTCTTTGAGAAACTTTCTTTATTGGCACAAATATTATCATTAATTTTGATTACAAAAAGCTTGCTTACTAAATTCAGTTAACTCTAATATTTGTTTTAAAGTCGGGTCCAAATAAACATTTTTATTTTTCAACAATGTATTTTTTGCGAACAACCACATATCTTTCTGTACATGCCTCTTTGAATTAAAGCACTGTTCAGCAAACTCTGATTCTGTCTTATTCTGTTCATTGATAATTCCTTTTTTGACACCTTTGATAAATCCATCTAGATAAAAGCTAAACCCGTATATACCTAGTTTTTCAGGATTCATTCTAAGGATGTCATATATTGCCACATAACCAGTATTTGGTCTACAATTTACTTTAATCGCAAGTTGATTATGAAACTTATGATCAATAATCCTGACGGGTATTTCTTCAGTTAACTTTCTAATTTTTTCAACGTCGATCAGCTCATGTAATCTAGTAGTATACGACAGACCTTTCATGTTAGACGCTGGAGGTGCGCATACGATTTTAATCCCATATTCTTTATATTTTTTTATATCTATTATTCCTGCATTTGCAGGTTTTTCGATCAAACAAGAATAAAGAACGTCTGTCCTGTTACCGATGTCTTGCGAATAATCAAATATTGACTCACAAGATCGATTAAGCCTAACAATTGTATCGTATTGCTCTATTTCTTTTCCCAAACCAGAGTTTGTCATATATTGGGCTGGACCGACAATTGCAACCTTTTTATTGAAAAATAACTTTTCTAGTATATCAATTTCCATTTTAATATCTCACTGCTTTTTCTTTAACTATTTTTTCTAATTCTTCTAAACTTTTAATTTTGTATATACCACGGTGTATTTCACTGTCGTAATGTATGTGAATTATTCTTGACTGCATATGATCTTCGCCGTATTCATGATGAAACCTATCTTGTTTTTCTCTATTTGCTTGACTTCTTACATTATACTCAAAAGGCATCCTGTGGATTCTTACATTACTTTTCCACAAAGCAATTCTAAAGCTTACTTGATCCCAACCATTTGTTATTTTGAAATAGTGATAAAAATATTCTTTCCACATTTTTAAAAAAGTTTGTGTTCTAAAAGAATTGTTAAATGCGATTACTCCACTGTTTCCTTCTGAGAACGCGTAAGGAATATCACTGTATTCCGGTACCTGCTTTGAATAATTCTCTCTTTTTCTTGCGTAATCGTCAACTATTGCAACATCAAATCTTTCTAGTAACTCAAACATATCATCACAATTTCTTACTATAACTGTATCTGAATCTAGAAATACAGTTTTTTGAAATGGAGATTGATCCATATAATCAACTTTAGCTCTTAAGTGATTTGCTTTTATTTCACCAACTAAGTTTATATTTAACTGATCTGATTTTTTCTCTGCTATTAATTTTTGATCTGTAAACAAAGCTATGGGTAGGTCTGTATACCTCCTAAGCGACTCTATCGACATTAATGCTTCTTTTGTAAAAGCTTCGCCGTATGCGATGTAAAGATATCCTTTTTCATTGTTTATATTCATGAAATTTCCTTTATTTTTTCAATTAATCTTTTTGTATGATCATTGACATTATAGTGTTTTTTAAACATTAAATTATTCTCTATTGCAATTTTATTTCTTATTTTCGGGTTTGACAGTTTTTTAAACTCCCTTATGTAAGAACGTTCATCGTATGCACACAAATTATAACTAGTTTTACACATTAGTTCAAAACTACTAGGACATATGTCTTGTATTACGGGTATGCCTAACTGATAAAAGACATATGCTCTTCCCGGGTTTGTTTTGTTTTTCATTCGAATAAAGTAGTCTGTGTTATAGAGGCCAAAGTCTGTTGATGTTATTTGTTGTATATCTTTTGAAAATAATCTAACATCAGAAACATTGGGAACGACTCCGATGTCACAGCTTTGTGCAATATTTGCGAATTCATTGTCATATTTGTACATTTCAATATTTACTTTTGGTTTACCAACTTTCCAATCAAAACTTGTATTGCTTGTAACGATTCTTAAATTAACTTTTTTAATATTTTTGTCATAATATTCTATTGCATTTTTTAAAAAAGGCTCAAACTTAAAAAGGTGCGTATAACTTCCGTGAAAAAATATATCAAACGTTTCTTTAGCCACATGTTCTTTAATGTGTGTGCCGATAAACTTTTTTTCAATTAATGGAAAAATAAAAACATTTTTATAGTAGCTCATAGACACATATTCTTCAATAGAACCTACAATTACAAAGTCTATTTTTTCATCGTAGTAGTCACAAGGTATGTTAATCGCCCCAACTATTGTGTTGGGAAATAAATTTTTAATTTGATTACTGACTTTGTATGCAGATTTGCATAGCACTAATACATCAGTATCCTTTTCTATATAATCTATTTTTGTAAATATTTTTGACTCGATATTTAAGTCACTAATATAACCAGATAAGTCTTTTACCCATACCCTATATGAAGCAGTATTTTCATCGGGGTTTAATGTTAAAAAATTAATTTTCATTTATTTCAAACCGATTATTTACCATTACTTGATGGCTTGGATGACCGCTGGCTGTAAGTCCAATATTCCATATTTTAAAACCGTTAGATGCAGATACGATACTTGCAATGTCTTTGAAGCAGCCAAACCTTGTATCAAAATCGTCAAATACCCAAACTGGATTGCTACTCTGTTTGTTTATTAAATTAGTTAAGTCAGTAATTACTGTGCCTTCGTCATGTAAGCCGTCAATATAGAAAAAATCAATATCATTTACTTGATTTGATGAACCTAAAAACTTAGATGTATCTTGAAAGTAATAACATATTCCTTCGTATTCATTAATATATTTTTTATTTCTAACATCCCTAGGGTCACAGCTTATTACTATTCCGTTTTTTTGTTTTGCATACTCACCAAAACTAAAAAATTGCCAACCTTCTGCAGTGCCTATTTCTAAAATATTTTTTGAATCATATGCTTCTGCAATTCTTGTTAAAAAGTATGCACGCTTTTTTAATCCGCTTAATATACTTGTTCTTTTATCTTCTTCTAAAATCTTTGAATTGTCAAGTTTTTTTGTCTGTATTGGGAGATTAATGTTTTCCCATAGTTCATTATACTTTTCTGGTACAGTTATTGATGATAAATTTCCATATGACTTATATAAACTTGATAATTTTTCATCTTTTCTAAAAATTAATTCTACATTCATTCCTGCAAAATTATGTTCTCTATTTTGATTTACACTTCTAATAGATAAACAAAAGCTTTGATCAAACAACGTTGCAATATCATAAAGCGGATTATTTATTTCAAAAACTGTGTATTCATCTTGGTTTAAACCTACCTGAATTTGTAAGAAAAATATTCCGTCGACTTTTAGCACTCTTTCTATTTCAGATATCATCTTTTTAGGATCAATTGAATGATCAATGATGTTTGTATATATAAAATCAAATGAATCATCTTCAAAGTCTAAATTATGTATATCACCTTCTATGACGTATGGTTCGTGCGGAACTATATCTATGCCTATCGCATTTTCAATTCCCATTTCTTTAAGAGCAACTACTTCTTGGCCTGTTCTTGCGCCTAGACAAAGACATTTTTTATCATTAGTTAAAAATTCACCAAATTTACTAAACTCATTTTTAAAACCGTCAATTTTAGATTGCCATTCTTCACCTAGCCACTTTTTTCTTCTGGCCGGATCTAGCGTTTTTTCAGATTGTTTTTCTATATATTTCTTGTACTCATCATTCATTTATAACCTCTTTAAAAATATTATAATACTTTTCTGAACAATCTACAATATTATTTTTTTTATCTTCGCATTGACTGTTTAATGTATTAACGCTATCAGAAAAATTAATCTCAGGAGGGTAATATAATGGTATTGGGCTAAAGTCCCAGCCTTGCTCTTTAATTATTTTTCCGCTTTTTACAACCTCACTAGTTCCTCCTGTTGAGCTACAAACAATATTACAGCCGGCTGCTTGGGCA
>TARA_R110000851_G_scaffold74209_5_pt1 | contig 19564 bp, 18 predicted proteins | sample TARA_R110000851 | Tara Oceans TARA_R110000851 (sample SAMEA4397627) | marine metagenome | biome: Polar Biome; feature: [DCM] deep chlorophyll maximum layer (ENVO:01000326); material: water (ENVO:00002006), including particulate matter (ENVO:01000060) such as... | depth 17 m
AGCAGTTCGGTCGGGGCTTCATCAGGAATGGCAGAAACGCGCAGCACATCCTGTTCGGCCAGGGCAGGGGCGGATATGAAAGCAGTAGCAACAGACAGGCACAAGCCAGCCATGACGGCCAGCGGACGTTTGATCATCGACATGTGTTTCTCCGGTTCAATAGCGGAAGACTCCCGACCGGGTGTCGAATCCGGTCAGGGCAGGCGCCGATAGTAGCATGATGAGGGAGAAGCGTAGCGCGCTTTGGCAGCGCGCGCGGTCAGGTCAGCTGGTAATGGGGCGAGGTGTTATGCGCAATGGAAGTCAGGCGCCGGGGCCGCAGCGGAGGATCTCGGCGCTGGCCAGGCGCTGACTGTCTGCTGATTCAAGCCAGCCCACCGGGCGAATGCCGAGCCGGTCAGCAACAAACCGGTAGGTAACGCCAGGGCTGAAATCCGCGTATTCAATGCCAAGAATGCAGGTGCGCATTTGCGCTTCGCCCGGCATGCCGGTGCCACCGGCAGAGCCAGGGACTTCATAGTGAAAGCGTACCTGAACATTGTGCGCCCCAGCCTCAATATCCGGGAAGCGCAAGCCCCGTACCAGTTCGCCATCAAGCCGGTAAGCGCTGATACGGTCGGCGGGTCTTTGCGTGCCTAATTCCACGCGTGCCTGTTCCTGGGAGGGGGGCGCAGTGGGCGGCTTTACGGTATTGGTATTGGTCGCGCAGCCGAGAGTCATCAAGGTAGCGGTAAGCACAGCAATCCAGCGCATTATTTTACTCCAATTGATCCGTTAGCCTGCAGAACGCGCTGAATATCCAGACCGATAATCAGTACGCCAATAATCTCGTCGCTGGCTGGGTCACGTATCTGGCTGCTGATATGCACCTGGTAACCCTGCGTGGATTGATCATACTCAAGCTGACCCTCATATATCGCATTCGTTCTGTTAAAGAAAGCTTCGGAGAACTTCGCTTCATCGCCCTGCCAGTAGTCCGTGGTAATTTCGCTGACACCGACGTTGAGGCCGAAGCGGTCAGTGACAATAATTTCGGTAATCAGGCCGTTGCTATCGCGCTGTTGTTCAGCGAGCCGCTGAGATAGTTCGGTACTGGTGACCTGGTCAATCAGCGGGCTGTCTTGAGTGCCGCGCTCGTCAAGCCATTGCTGATCGAGCTTCATGATGTCTGGAATCGTCAGGTTCTGGTGCCGGCGGTTCTGTGCCTGGACTGCAGCAATAATGTCCGGGCGAGCAGGCCATGCGTGGAACAACTGCTGGTGCGCCGTGAGCAGTTGCTCGCGCTCCTGCTCGGTAAGAACGGGGATTTCCTTCAGGCAGGCGTAAATTTGCTTGTTGAATTGCTGCATAAAGTCGGTTCGGGTATCCAGATAGCGTTTCGAATAATAAACGCCCAGTGTCGAGTACTGCTGAAACCGCTCATATTCCGGCCGCAGGGCCAGAGGTAGTTTGGTCAGGGTAGTGCGCAGGGTGCTTTGGTCAGCGAGGAAGGTATCAATCCGGCCTAGCTCCAACAGCTGCAGCAACTGTTCCGTGCTGCGAACCTGCTGTTCCACCTCGTATCCGCCGTCCAGCAGCCATGCCAATTGGTTGCTGCCACGAACGGCGCCTATGCGTGGGCCGGCACTCCGTGGGGCGGCCTCCCGCTGGGCGGCACCCCGCTGCGCCTCTTGGCTATCCGCGCCTGGCCCCTCGATAGCGGATCCTTCTTGAGGACGCACCGGCGCACGATCCTGATTGCTGTACCAATACCACTTTTCCAACGCCAGTGGGGCAGAGAGCACAGCGAAGCGATCAGCGCGTCGCGTGCTGGTGGCGGAGAAAAAGCCGTCAGCCTTGCCCTGGCTTACCTCGTAAATAGCCCGCTCCCACGGCATCACGCGGATACTGTATGGCTGGCGCAGGGTCTTGAATATGCAGTCCAATGCCTGCACCGAGGTCCCGCCCAGCTCTTCGCCTTCGCGCACCTGGTAGGGTGGGAAAATGTCTGTGGTGAGTATCAGCGTATCCTCTGCGCTGGCTGGCGTGCCGCTAAGGCATGCAGCCAGCCAGATGCCAGTCAATGCGCAATACCCTTTGCGTTTCATCGTCGTCCCTCTCCTATACCTGATTGAGCTATATCAGGTATAGCTCATCCCGCAGATCCGGCCAGATAAAACCTGATAAAGACTGATCACTGCAAATGATAGATCTGTTCGGGTGCCGCTCCAGCAGGCATGCTTACCGCCACATTTACAGGAACCGCTTTCATTGGCATTCGTGATTGCGGAGCTGGCTGGTATTCGGGTCATGCCCCAAGGCGGCCCTCAGGAGAACACTAATGCAGAATCTTCAAGGCAAGGTCGCCGTTATCACAGGCGGCGGTAGTGGGTTGGGTCGTGAGCTGGCGCTGCGCTGTGCGGCACGTGGTATGAAGCTGGTGCTGGGCGATGTAGATGAAGCCGGCATGCAGGAGACCCTGAATCAGGTCAAGGCGCTGGATGCCAGTATTGAATCTGCCACCATGCGCCTGGACGTGTCCAAGCTGGAACAGGTTCAAGCCTTTGCCGACCTGGCCAAGAGCCGCTTTGGCGGTGCGCACCTGCTGTTCAACAATGCCGGCGTCAGTGTCGGCGGCCCGGTGTGGATGAATACCCAAGCGGACTGGGAATGGGTTGTTGGTGTGAACATGTACGGTGTGGCCTGGGGCTTGAAGGCGTTTGTACCCATGATGATCGAGCAGGGCGAAGGGCACGTGGTTAACGTGGCCTCGGCGGCGGGCTGGGTCAATGGCCCGAGCATGGCGGTATACAACGCCACCAAGCATTCAGTCGTGGCCATCTCTGAAACCCTGGCGCTGGATCTGCGCGATGCGGGCGCGAAGGTAGGCGTTACCTTGCTTTGCCCGGCGTTTTTCCCTACTGGCATTCATGAGTCAGCTCGTAATCGCCCAGCGGATATGGCCGATACGCTCGCCCCCAGCGCGCTGGACAAAGAGCGTTCCGCGGCCTTGAAAGCCGCCGTTGAAAAGGGTCGCATCAAGGCTGAGGACGTCGCCGAAATGACGCTCAAAGCGGTCGAGGACGACCAGTTCTACGTCTTCCCGCACCGCAAGATCAAGCAGTTGATTGCGATGCGCGCCGCTGCAGCGGATGCCGAGAGCACCGTTTTTGATTCGATGAATCCGTAAAGGTTTTGTTGCGGGGGCTCGTTCAGGCCCCTTCGCGGTCAGGCGACCGCTCCTACCAGTTCGTGGTGAACACCGCGAGAGCGAGCTTGGTGGGAGCGGACGCTGGTGGGAGCGGTCGCCTGACCGCGAAAACAGATTCCCAGAGCGCCAATAACTCTCAAGCAATCACCTCAACTCAACCCACCATCGCCAATCGCTGCCGACTCTCGGCGCCACCCTCATCCAGCACAAACCGCTCGACCGCCTGCTTTACTTCCTGCCACGCCGTTTTGTGCTCCAGTTCCAGAAAATGCCCGGTATGCCGAATTCTGACGAATTCCGACTCCGGCGCCATGCCAGCAAATAGTCGCGCATCATCAGGTGAGGTATAACGGTCCAGCTCACCGTTGATAAACAGCAGCCGCGCACTGACATTTTCTACACAACCCATAAAGCGATCACAGTCCAGCTCCGCAACCTGGCGAATATGAAAGAGCATCTGCGCATATTCGAACTCTTCCAGGGTGCTCACATGCCGAAAGTTGCAGCGCTTGAACAGCGGCGGCAGATGCTCGCCAATAGTGTCATTGAGCAGGTTGCCGATCGCCTGACGGTCGATTGCAGCCAATGCCGTGCGCGCGCGGCGCAGATAATCCTGCATCGCCGTGTTCAGCACCGGCGAGAACGAGTTGATGATCGCCTTTTCAATTCGCGCTGGTCGCTGCGCCAACGCCAGCAGCGCGGCTACACTACCCCAGGAAAAAGCCAGCAGATGATCCGCTCGGAAATGCTCGATCAGCTCCAACAGAATCAGCGCCTCGTCTTCCTTCCCGATCATCGGCATATGCGGATTGTGCAGGCGCGATTGGCCCTGATAGGGCTGGTCATACACCAACACATTAAATAGGGGTGTGAGGTATTTGAGGCTGGCATTGAATGACACGCTGGTCGCCAGCGAGCCGTTGACCAGGATGATGGTCGCAGCGGTCTGTGGGTTGGGGTAAAAACAGGTGTGCACCTTCAAATCGCGGTGCACGCGTATCAGGGCTTTTTCTGCGTACATGGGGCACCTCTTGGGAATTGGTCAGGCGGGCAAAACTACGCCACTGAATTCCCCACCAGCTAACGCCCTTAAGATGACAAGGGCGTTGCATCCCAGCTCCGCCGGTCAGTTTTCATACTTATGTCATACAAGCCAGAATTGAGCTGCGGCTGCCAGCAGTGTCGCGCTCCATCTCGATACACCGGTGTCTCCGCGAGCGCGGCGGCCTAGTTGATACTCGGCCTTTCCAGTAGCTAAGATTATCAGTCGCCCCCGGTTTCCAACTCGGCCCCGGCTGCGTTCCCCCGTCTTTCCGGTAGACAAGATCGCTGCCCTCCTGCTAGGTTATCTAAAGGTAATACTTGGTGATAAAAGGAGGTTCGTTATGGCGACGTCCATCAAAATTGACGATGAACTGAAAGCGCGCATTCAGTCTCTGGCAGAACAGCGGCAACGCTCGGCTCACTGGATAATGCGCGAAGCACTTACTCAATATGTAGTAAAGGAAGAGGCCCGAGAGAGCTTCAAGCAGGAAGCTTTAGCCTCATGGTCTGCCTATCAGGAAACGGGTGAGCATCTGACTGGCGAAGAGGTGCGCAACTGGCTAAGCAATTGGGGCACCGAAGCGGAAACGGAGCTTCCGAAGTGCCACGGTTGATCATCACCGCAGGTGCAGGTCAAGGGCTGGAATGTTGCCGTCAGTTCGCCACGGCAAAAGGCCCCCAGGTAGCCAAGCGCGCGGCGCAGGTTATTGAACAACAACTCGCTAGGTTAGAGGCTAATCCAGAAATAGGCCGTCCATTTTCTGCTGCGCCCGAACTGCGTGAGCTGATTATAGAGTTTGGGGAATCTGGCTACGTGGCACTTTACCGTTACATTGCAGCTGACTCTGCGGTTTACTTGCTGGCTTTCCGACACCAGCGCGAAGCGGGCTATTAAGCCAGGGCCTCGTCAGACCCCTTTTCGCGGCCAGGCGGCCGCTCCTACCAAGCATGTCCGCCACATTGGCTCCCGTGGCTCAAGTTATTGCCACCCCTGTCGATACACAACCATCGGCATGGCATCTGGTTGGCGTCAAAACTGCGCCAGGTGTTTGAAAGGGCTTTTTTGTTTCGCTAAGTGCTTGTCAAGCAAACAAAAAATTATTTTCGAAATTTACCCTAAAGCTCCTGGCCAGTACGCCGATACAGTAACTGAATGCGAACTCACTGGGTGCCTGGGCAAAGCCGGCCCGCGAGTCGCAAGCTCAGGCAAACTAACGCTCTACGAGGTAATACATCATGGCTCTAACAGTCGGCACGAACGTAGCGTCACTCAACGCCCAGCGTAACCTGGGTATGTCCACCAGCAATCTGTCCACCTCGCTGGAGCGTCTGGCAACGGGTTCGAAGATCAACAGCGCGAAGGACGATGCTGCAGGCCTGCAGATCTCCAACCGCCTGACCAACCAGATCAACGGTCTGAGTGTCGCGGTGAAGAACGCCAATGATGGCGTCTCCATTGCCCAGACTGCTGAAGGCGCGATGCAGGAATCAACCAACATCATGCAACGTATGCGTGACCTGGCTCTGCAATCGGCCAACGGTTCCAACAGCGATACCGAACGTGCCGCTCTGCAGCAGGAATTTTCCTCCCTGTCCGGTGAATTGACCCGTATTGCTGAAACCACTGCTTTCGGTGGCAAGAAGCTGCTTGATGGCAGCATGGGTAATACCAGCTTTCAGATCGGCGCTGCAGCTAACGAAACCGTGTCCTTTGGCCTGAGCAGCGTCAGCGCTGCGGCCCTGAAGGGTTCTTACAGCTCTGCCAAGGTAAGTGGCGAAGCCAGTACTCTGAGTGCAGCGGTCACCGGTGCTGCCAACAAGTTTGCTCCGTCTACTGCTACCGGTGCTTCCGTGTCTCCGGCTGGAGCCATCTTTGAAGGTACAGCCATTGATGCGACTGCCGCAATCTTTGGCGGCGTAGGTAGTGATGCACTTACTAGCGCTGCCGCGACTGCTGGCTTGAGCATCAACGGAACTGCGATTATTCTGGCAGAAAATGATAGCCGTCAAGGTGTGGTCGATAAGATCAATGCCCAGACTAACACTACGGGTGTGACTGCTTCGTTTGCAGATAACCAGATCACGTTGAGCTCTGCCAATAGCTTCGAGGTGGCAGCAAACGCGAACAGCCTTGCGCTAGGTCTGACGGCAGATGCCAGCACTGCTAGAAACGTAGAAAGCGCCTTCACGCTGCCAACTGCTGCGGGCACTCTTGGGCTCAATGTGGGCGGTACTACCACCACTATCACCTTGGATGCCACCAGCAAGTTAGAGGGCGCTGGCGGTATCATTGAGCAAATCAACGAGGAAACTGCCAATACAGGGGTTACCGCAAGTGTTGATTCTGAGACGGGTGCTCTGAAGCTGCAAGGAACCTCTGCATTTAGCATTGTAGCTGGCGGTACGGCTCTTGCTGGGTTGGGACTGGTCGCTGGCGGTGCTCCACAAACCAACGTAACCGGTACTGAGAATCTGCGCGACGCCGCTATTCAAGCGGGTTCAGCTGCAATTGGTTCCTTCAATATTGGCGAAAAACCGATTACGCTGGCTATTGGTGACACTCTTGCCGACGTCGCTACCAAGATCAATGCTGAAACAGCTACGACTGGTGTGACCGCTTCAGTAAACGATAAGGGCGGGCTCGCGCTGAGTTCGAAAGTTGACTTCCAAATTCAAAGTAACGCAGTATCTCAGGCGCTCAACCTCGTTGATGCTGGTGCCACTACTCCTGGCTTGATCGAAGCTGGCGCAGCCTCCAACGGCGGCGCAGCCAAAGATGGCAGCTTCAAGTTGAACGACGTCAGCATCTCCTTCAACAAGGGCGATGATATCGCTGCAGTAATGAAGTCGATCAACGATCAGACCGTTAATACCGGTGTCACCGCCTCGGAAAAGGACGGTCGTCTGGTGCTGTCTTCGGAAAATGGCGACGGCAAGAGCATCAAGCTGGCTGATGATGTGGCCGGGTCGCTGAGCACTGTGGGCCTGACTTCCGGCACCACTGCAGCCAAACTGCAGCAGTCCACCTCGTTGAACCTGAACGGTACTGAAGTCAGGCTGGCTGCCGGTAGCGACATGAATGCCGTCGCCACCGCGATCAACACTGCCAGCACCGGCGTCAGCGCCAGTGTCAACAGTGAGGGTGGACTTGATCTGTTCTCGGGTAACGAGTCTTTCACACTGGCTGACGGCGCAGCTGGCACTGGCTTGGCTGCCCTGGGTCTGACGGATGCTGCTGGCACGCAAACCGGTGTAGTGGTTGAATCTTCTGTCAGCAACCTGGATATCACCAGTGCAGAAGGCGCGCAGCAGGCCATTTCGGTGCTGGACGGTGCCATGCAACAGATCGACAGCGAGCGCGCCAAGCTGGGTGCGGTGCAGAACCGCTTTGATTCGACCATCAGCAACCTGCAGAACATCAGCGAAAATGCCTCCGCCGCCCGCGGCCGGATCGTTGACACTGACTACGCAGCTGAATCTGCCAATCTGGCCAAGAACCAGATCATGCAGCAGGCCGGTACGGCGATGTTGGCCCAGGCCAACCAGCTGCCCCAGGCCGTTCTGAGCCTCTTGGGCTAAGATCGAAGCGGAGCTAGACTGCGGGGGGAGGGCTTGCGCCTTCCTTCCGCTTTTTCCTTTGTGAGGTAAAGACCATGGAAATGGGCGTTCTCAAACCGTTTGAAATCACTAGCAGTGCGCGCACCGGTGTTGCGGTTGAGGCGGCTATAGCTGGCGCCAGCGCTGGTATGCAAACGGAGCTTGCTAAGACGCAAGGCGAAAAGGCTGGAACACCAGGCCCGCTCGCACTAGAGCCTGTCGGTACTGACCGTGAAACACTTGAGGCGGCGGTGTCCGATATGCAGAATTTTGTCCAGTCGGTCAAGCGTGATATCAACTTCAATGTTGATGACAGCAGCGGCCGGGTGGTGGTTAATGTAACCGAGGGCAGCAGTGGCGATGTGATTCGCCAGATCCCCTCGGAAGAAGCATTGCGGTTGTCGGAGAACCTGTCCGAAATTCGCAGTTTGCTGTTCAAGGCAGAAGCCTGAGGCTTCTGTTGGCCGGTTTGACTGGCACATAACTTGCCTGCATGACCGGAACATTCTATTCGGTAACCAGACCGTCAATTTTCGGTCGAAGGGGCAAGTCGTATGGCTATTCAAGGTTTAGGGTCAGGTATCGGTTCCGGTCTCGATATCAATAATATCGTCAAGGCGCTGGTTAATGCCGAGAGCGCGCCCAAGACTGCACAGCTGAACCGCCTGGAAAAGGCCACGACGGCCAAATTCTCTGGCCTGAGTCAGTTCAAGAATGCCCTGTCGGAATTTCAGACCGTTTTGAAGGATCTGAACAATCCCGCATTGTTCGAGAAGCGCAGTGCTTCTTCCGGTAAAGCCGATGTGTTCACGGTGAAAGCCGATGCCGGTGCTGTTGCCGGCAATTACAGTGTTCAGGTTTTCAACCTCGCCCAAACCAGCAAGGTGGCCTTGCGCGGTGTGGAAAATCCTTCGGCGCAAATTGGTACCGGTACCCTTACCGTCAGTGCCGGCGATCAAAGCATTGATGTCGATGTAACGGCTGAAAACAATAACCTTACCGGTATTCGTGATGCGATTAACGCCTCCGGCAAATCCGCCGGTATCAGCGCGACCATCGTCAATGATCCTGGCGCAGAAGGGGGGGCGCGGCTGGTTTTGAGCTCGTCCTCCTCTGGTACGGGTAATGATATCAGTGTCAGCTCGGCCTCGACCTCGGGTGATCTGTCGGTATTGAATTTCACCGCGCCGCAAACGTCCGATTTCGTGGCCCAACCAATAGACCCCGATAAGCCCCTGGAACCCCGGGTGATCAGTTACGCGCGCGACGCCAACGTGGCGATCGACGGCATTCCTATCAGCAGTGCCAGCAATGAAATCAGCGAGGCCATTGAAGGCGTCACCATTACCCTGCAAAAGGCTCAGACCGCCGATGAGCTGGAGGGTGCCAGTACCATCAATCTGAACGTGGGCGAAGATAAGGCCGGGGTGACATCAGCGGTCAAGAAGTTCGTCGATGCATATAATAAACTGATCGGCACTATCGACTCCCTGACCTCGGTCACCAGCGTGGGTGGAGAGAACGGCGAACCATTGGCCGCAGCGCTGGTTGGCGACTCGTCGGTGCGCTCATTTATGGCGTCCATGCGTAGCGAGCTGGGTAGTGCGTCCAGCAGTGGTGGACCTTTCCGGATTTTGGCTGATCTGGGTGTCACTACCCAGCGTGATGGCACCCTGGCGGTGGATGATGCTCGACTGAGTAATGCTCTTAACGATAACTTTGACCAGTTAGGCGGTTTTTTGACAGGGGCTGACGGGCTGATGGGTCGGTTAGAGGGCAAGGTCAAGCCGTATGCGGAAACCGGCGGCATCCTCGAGAGTCGCACTTCCGCGCTACAGAATACGCTGAACGGTCCAGGCGGGGTTGATGAGCAGCGAGAACAGTTGAATCGTCGGCTCGAACAATTGGAAGCTCGTTTGTTCTCGCAATTTAACGCGATGGACTCACTGGTCGGTCAGTTAACCAGTACCAGCAACTTCCTGACCAGTGCTCTGGACAGCCTCCCGGGCTCGGTCAGACAGGATAAAAACTAAATGAAAAGCCCTATCGATACCTACAAGCAGGTCAACATTTCCCAGGAAGTGTCCCAGTACCGCGCGGTGCAGTTGCTGCTGGATGGGGCCATTGAGCGCCTGAAGCTGGCGCGGCATGCGCAGGCGACTGGTAACCCCGAGCGGCGCGGTCTGGCCGTCAGCAGCACCATCAGTATTATCGGCGCATTGCAGGCGGCGTTGGACAAGGATCTGGGCGGCGAGATTGCCGAGAATCTGGACGCGCTTTATGACTATATGACGCGCAAGCTTGCCGGGGTGGCGCTGGATGATACGCCACGCTCGCTGGATGAAGTGCTGGCGTTGCTGCAGGAAATAAAGGCAGGCTGGGACGGTATAGAGCCCGCCTGAAATACCGCCCGACCCGAAAGGGCTATTACCCGAGGCCCGCTCGATTAAACCCGGCGGGCCTTGTTGCATCAGCATCCTGGCAAATAAAGATTAAAGTTTTCCGCGTGAGGCCGATACATTGAACATGTATCATTAACCTCAGGACCTGCCCATGAACGCCTATGCTGCGATGAAGCAATACCAGACCGTCAACGTCAACGCCCAGGTCAGCGAAGCCGACCCGCATCGCTTGATTCAAATGCTGATGGAAGGCGGTTTGCAGCGTTTAGCCCAGGCCAAGGGCGCCATGCAGTTCAATAATATCCCGCTCAAGGGTGAGTTGATTGGCAAGTGCGTGGGTATTATTGGCGGCTTGCGTGACGGGCTGGATCTGGACAAGGGTGGTGAGGTGGCTGCCAACCTGGATAGCCTTTACGCTTTCATGCTCCAGCGCCTGAGCATCGCCAACCTGAAAAACGACGCAGCCATTCTGGATGAAGTCGCCGCCTTGCTGCGTAACGTCAAGGAAGGTTGGGACGGCATTCGCTAAAACCGAGGACAGACCATGACCGTTGCAGTCAAACAGTTGCAAGACACCCATCAGGCACTGGTTGATGCGGTGCATGCGGGGGACTGGCAGCAGGTCAGTCAGCTGGATCATGTATGCCGTGAGCTGGTCGCCCAGGCGATGGCGGAAGAGGGCCGTGAGGATCAGGCACTGGCCGATGCGCTGGATAACCTGCTGAGCACCTACCGTGAAGTGGTGGCGCTGTGCCAGGCGGTGCAGGGCAAGCTGGCGGCGGAGCTGCAGGAGCTGCAGCGTGGCAAGCAGAGCGCCAAGGTGTATCAGATGTTCACCTGAGCATTGAGCCTTTTCCCTGGGCAACCAGTGGCGCTGCGGCGTTGCTGGTTGCAGTCGAATACGTCGAAAGAAAAAATGCCGTTTAACTGCGCCAACTATTTGACTATGGCGCCGAATCTGACTAACGTTGGCACCTAGATTATTCGAGTGGCAAAGCGCTATCAGCGTTAACTGCCCGGTTTGCGTGTATACAGGACGCCCGTCATTCCTATGCTGCCCAACAGCCATATCCTCCTTATTGATGATGCACCGTCCAGCCGCCATGATTTGAGCGTGATTCTGTCGTTTCTCGGCGAGGAAGCGGTTATTACCACCTCGGCCACCTGGCAGCAGGACGTGGAGGCGCAGGCCGCTTCCTCTGGTAGCTTCAAGTGCGTGATTCTGGGCCATTGCGAGTGTGCGCATGGCATGCAAGGCTTGCTCGCGCAACTGGACAAGTGGGATGAAAACCTGCCGGCCATTCTGCTCGATGCCGAGCAGGCCAGCCGCTGGCCCGAGCACCTGCGCCAGCGCCTGCTGGCCGTATTGCCGCCACCGCTGAGTTACAACCAGCTGCTCGATTCCCTGCACCGCGCCCAGGTCTATCGCGAGGTTTACGATGACCGTGACCGTCAGCGCCAGCGCGAACCCAACCTGTTCCGCAGCCTGGTGGGCACCAGCCGCAGCATCTTTTCCGTTCGGCAGATGATGCAGCAGGTAGCCGATACCGAAGCCACGGTATTGATTCTGGGCGAGTCGGGCACCGGCAAGGAAGTGGTGGCGCGCAACCTGCACTACCACTCCAAGCGCAAGGACCAGCCCTTTGTGCCGGTCAACTGTGGCGCGATTCCGGCCGAGTTGCTTGAGAGTGAGCTGTTCGGCCATGAAAAAGGTGCCTTTACCGGCGCCATCACCAGCCGGGCAGGGCGCTTCGAGCTGGCCCAGGGCGGTACGCTGTTTCTTGACGAGATTGGCGATATGCCGCTGCCGATGCAGGTCAAGCTGCTGCGGGTATTGCAAGAGCGGACCTTCGAGCGCGTTGGCAGCAACAAGGTGCAAACGGCTGATGTGCGCGTGATCGCTGCCACGCACAAGAATCTTGAACAGATGATCGAGCAGGGTGGCTTTCGCGAAGATCTGTATTACCGGCTGCATGTGTTCCCGATCGAGATGCCGGCAATGCGCGAGCGGATCGAGGATCTGCCCTTACTGCTCAACGAATTGATTACTCGGCTGGAACGGGAAAAGCGCGGCTCAATCCGCTTCAGCACCTCGGCGATCATGTCGCTGTGCCAGCATGACTGGCCGGGTAACGTCCGTGAGTTGGCCAACCTGGTAGAGCGCATGGCGATCATGCATCCGCATGGGGTGATTGGTGTCGGCGAACTGCCGCGCAAGTTCCGTTATGTAGAAGATGACCAGGAAGAACTGCGTAACTCCCGTGGGCCGGAAGATGAGCGAGATGAAGCCTTCAGTGGGCTGGTCGGGCTGGATAGCCCGGCGTTCCTGCCGCCTGACGGCCTGGATCTGAAAGAGTACCTTGGCGGCCTGGAGCAGACGCTGATTCAACAGGCGTTGGATGAATGTAATAGCGTGGTGGCGCGCGCCGCTGAGCGCTTGCGTATTCGGCGTACTACCCTGGTGGAGAAGATGCGCAAGTACGGTATCAACCGGGGTATCGAGCTGTCAGAAGACTGACGCGTTTTTATTCATTTAAATCTAATCTATTGTTTTTAATGGATTAACCCTTCCTGGCATGCCCTTTGCTTTGACTCCCCTGAAGCTATCTTTTTGATTCAGGGGATTCCCGATGGTACCTACCGCCCAGCACCTGCTTACCTCTAATGCGCCTCAGTCAGAACGCACCCTGGAGACTGCACCCCGTGATGAGGCGCAGCTGACGGCGGCGTATGAGCTGTTCCGGCAGATGTCGGGCCAATTGTCGGGCTCCCATGCGCTACTTCAGCAGCAGGTGTCTACCCTGCAGGCGCAACTGGATCAGGTGCATGCCCAGCGCCATCGTGAGCTGGCCGAGAAGGCCTGCCTGGCGTCGCGGCTGCAGAACCTGCTTGATCTGCTGCCCGGCGGCGTAGTGGTACTGGATGGCAATGGCGTGGTCCGTGAGGCTAATCCGGCTGCCCGTGAGCTGCTCGGTGAACCTCTTGAAGGGCAGTTGTGGCGCGAGCTGATCCGTGAGCGCTTTGCTCCGCGTGATGACGACTACCATGAAGTGTCACTGCGCAGCGGCCGTCGGGTTTCGCTGGCTACCCGTTCGTTGCTGGGTGAGCCCGGTCAGATCATTCTGATCAATGACCAGACCGAAACACGCCAGTTGCAAAGCCAACTGGCCCGCCATGAGCGCCTCTCGGCCCTCGGCCGTATGGTCGCCTCGCTGGCCCATCAAATTCGTACACCGCTGTCCACCGCGATGCTGTACGCCAGTCACCTGCAGGATCCGCATTTGCCATCTGCGCAGCGCCAGCGATTTGGCGAGCGCCTGAGTGGGCGGCTCAAGGCCATGGAGCACCAGGTACGCGATATGTTGTTGTTCGCCAAGGGTGATCTGCCGCTAGAAGACAGCATCAATACCGAGCAGCTCTTCGACGCCTTGCGCGCCGAAGCTGATCCGCTGCTTGAGCTGGCCGGTGCAACCTGCCGTTGGGATAATCGCTGCGCCACCGATCTGCTGCTTACCTGTAATCGCGACACCCTGGTGGGCGCGGTGACCAATCTGATCAACAACGCCATTCAGGCCGGCGGCCAGGCGGCCAGGCTGAAGGTCTGCGCGCGCCTGATCGAAGGCCAGCTTAGCATGAGTGTGGTGGACGCCGGTTGCGGTATGCAGCCTGAGCAGTGCGCCCAGATCGGCGAGCCCTTTTACACCACCCGTGCCCAAGGTACTGGCCTGGGTGTGTCGGTAGTTAAATCAGTGGCGCGCGCCCATGGCGGGGCGTTTTTTCTGCGCAGCAAGGCAGGCTGGGGCACCAGCGCCGAGCTGTTGCTGCCGGTCCGGCGCAAGGCGGCTATGCCGGCGCAGACTATGATTGATCAGGAGGGCCGTTCATGAGTCAGCAACGGCCAAGAATTCTGTTGGTTGAGGATGATCGCGCCCTACGTGAAGCATTGTGCGATACCTTGACGTTAGGTGGTTATGACGCATTGGAGGCCGGCGATGGCAATGCGGCGCTGGCTCTCCTGCAGCGTGAATCCGTGTGCATGGTGGTCAGCGATGTGAATATGCCCGGCATGGATGGCCATCGCCTGCTGCGCAATCTGCGTCAGCAGCACCCGCACCTGCCGGTCCTGCTGATGACCGCCTATGGCACAGTGCAGCAGGCTGTTGAGGCGATGCGCGATGGTGCCGTGGATTACCTGGTCAAGCCCTTTGAGCCGCGCGCCCTTCTGGAGTTGGTGGCGCAGCATGGGCAGGGCAGGTTGCGCGCCGGCAAGCTGGAAGGGCCGGTCGCCATGGAGCCTTCGAGTCAGCAGTTACTGCACCTGGCCACGCGGGTTGCGGCCAGTGACTCTACCGTGTTGATTTCCGGCGAGTCGGGCACCGGCAAGGAAGTCCTGGCGCGCTTTATTCACCAGCAGTCGACGCGCGCCGAGCAGCCGTTTATTGCAATCAACTGCGCCGCCATTCCGGACAACATGCTGGAAGCGACGTTGTTCGGGCACGAGAAGGGCTCCTTTACCGGCGCAGTGGCCTCCCAGTCCGGCAAGTTTGAACAGGCCAACGGCGGCACTCTGCTGCTGGATGAGATTTCCGAGATGCCACTGGGCTTGCAGGCCAAGTTGCTGCGTGTGCTGCAGGAGCGCGAAGTCGAGCGCGTCGGCGGGCGTAAGTTAATCCAGCTGGATATCCGCGTGATTGCCACCACCAACCGGGATTTGCCCGCGGAAGTGGCTGCGGGCCGTTTCCGGGAAGATCTGTATTACCGCCTGGGGGTTTTTCCGCTGCAGTGGCAACCGCTGCGCACGCGCCCCGGCGATATATTGCCGATTGCCCAGCGTTTGCTGGATAAACACACGCGCAAAATGAATCAGACGCCGGTGCGCTTTGCCGCCGACGCCTGCCTGGCACTGCAGCAACATGCCTGGCCAGGCAACGTCAGGGAATTGGATAACGCCGTGCAACGGGCCTTGATTCTGCAGTCCGGTGGCGTAATTCATGCCCAGGACCTATGTCTGGCGGTGTTGCCTGGCAGTCCGATGATCATGCCCGTTAGTACGCCGATACGAGACGAAGCGCCACTGTTAGCAAGCATTGATCCTGCTTTCGAGAGTAGGGCGCCGGCTAGCGTCGGGAATCTGACGGAGGGTCATTTTTCGCCGGCGCTGTCTCAGCCGGCAGGTACCGATCTGGGATCAGGGGTGCGTCAGCGCGAGTATCAACTGATTATTGACGTGCTGCGCGCCGAGCGCGGCAAGCGCAAGGAAGCAGCGGACAAGCTGGGTATTAGCCCCCGCACGCTGCGTTACAAGCTGGCGCAGATGCGTGATGCGGGTCTGGATGTAGAGGCGAGTTTGTACGCGAGTTAGATTTTTAAACCCTTCGCGGCCAGGCGGCCGCTCCCACGGTGGCCGCTCCTACCTCGATAGGTGAAGCTGGGTTTTGGTAGGAGCGGCCGCCTGGCCGCGAAGGGGTTAGATGGCTCCGCACCGATAGGCTCTTCGCGGTCAGGCGACCGCTCTCACAGCTGCAGCTCCCACAGCGGCCGCTCCCACGGAACCCCTCGCCGGTTGTCGCTCCCCCCGGTAATACCACACTACCTCCTCTGCAATATCCGCATGTTGGCATCATTCCTGCTTTACTAACTCCAACGCAATCCACGCCGTCAAAAAAACTGCGGCCCGGAGATAGTCATGACCCAAGGTGTTGAATTCAATCGTCTGATGTTGCAGATGCGCTCGATGCAGATGGAGGCCATGGGCCGCCCTCAGCCTCCGGCGGAGCTGGAGCAGAATGTCAGCGGCCCGGCGTTTGAGAACGTGCTCAAGCAGGCGGTTGACAAGGTGAGTGAGATGCAGCGCACGACCGGTGATCTGCAGAGCGCCTACGAGCGCGGCGTACCCGGCGTGGATTTGACCGAAGTCATGATCGCGGCGCAGAAATCCAGTGTGGCATTCCAGGCGGTGACCCAAGTGCGTAACAAGATGGTCAGCGCTTACGAATCCATCATGAACATGCCCATCTGAGCATAATAATCGTTGTCTTGCCGTGATTGACCGAGGGTAGAACATGGACACCGCCAATACCGCCAACACACCTGCTACCCGGCCTGGGCCAGCATTGGGGAGTGAGCGCAAGCCTTTGATGGGTTTGAACGTACTCGACAATCTGGCGCAGTTGCCTATGCTGCGCCAGTTTGCGTTGTTGATCGGGCTGGCGGCGAGTGTAGCCATCGGTTTCGCTGTGGTGCTCTGGTCCCAGGAGCCGGACTATCAGACGCTGTACAGCAATATGGAAAACTACGACTCCGCCCAGGTAGTGGACATTCTTACCCAGCGGCGGATCAAGTATCGGGTCGATCCCAATAACGGTGCTTTGCTGGTCGCCACCAGCGATCTGGCAGATGCGCGCATGAGCCTGGCTGCCGCTGGCGTCAGTGCCCGCGACAACAATCTGGGTTACGAGATTCTCGACCGCGAGCAGGGCCTGGGCACCAGTCAGTTCATGGAAACGACGCGCTACCGCCGTGGTCTGGAAGGTGAGATGGCGCGTACCATTTCCAGCCTCTACAACATCAAGTCGGCCCGCGTGCACATCGCGATGCCGCGCTCGACAGTTTTTGTCCGCGATGATCGCAAACCCAGCGCCTCGGTATTGCTGGAAATGTATGCCGGCCGCAATCTTGAGCCAGCGCAGGTCATGGCCATCGTCAATCTGGTGGCCACCAGTGTTCCCGAGCTGAGCAAGGATCAGGTCACGATCGTCGACCAGAATGGCAATCTGCTGTCCGATCAGAACGAGTTGAGCGAGCTGACTGTCGCTGGCCGTCAGTTTGATTACACCCGCCGTATGGAAGATACCTTCACCCGGCGCGTGCACAACATTCTGCAACCCATTGTTGGTGCTGGCCGCTACAAGGCGGAAGTGTCCGCGGATGTGGATTTCAGTGCGGTAGAATCCACTGCAGAGATGTACAGCCCTGAGTCGGCGCTGCGCAGCGAACAGGTCATGTCGGAAGAGCGTACTGCTGGGCAGGGCCCGCAAGGCATTCCCGGTGCATTGACCAATCAGCCCCCTGGCGCGGTCACGGTACCTGAAGTGGCGGTGGATCCGGTTACCGGCGAACCCATAGTGCCAGTGGTGCCGCGGGATACGCGCGAGCAGGCTACCCGCAACTATGAACTTGATCGGCAGATCAGCTATACCCGTCAGCAGCAGGGTCGTCTACGCCGCCTGTCCGTTGCCGTGGTGGTGGATAATCCGGTCACAGTGAATGCCGAAACCGGTGAAAGCGTCAGCGAACCCCTGAGCGAGGCAACTATCGCTCAGCTCACTCGCCTGGTGCAGGATGCGGTCGGCTTTGACGCCGCCCGCGGAGACAGCGTCAGCGTGATCAACAGCCCTTTTGTCGCGGCTGCCGAGCTTGAACCCCTGCCAGCCATTCCTTTCTGGTCCGAGACCTGGTTCTGGGATCTGGCCAAGCAGGTTCTTGGAATACTCTTTATACTGGTTCTGGTATTCGGTGTGTTGCGCCCGGTACTGAAAAACCTGACCACCCAGCCGCAAAATCGTGGGGCGGGTGGTTATCCGGCAGAGCTGGGCGGTGTGGGCGGAATGGACGAGGATCTGCGCGATGATCGCGTCAGCCTCTCGGGCCCTGCCGGCAGTGCAGCCGTGTTGCTGCCACCGCCCGGCGCAGGCTATGAACAGCAATTGAATGCCATCAAGGGCTTGCTCGCCGAAGATACCGGCCGGGTGGCCCAGGTCGTCAAAGAGTGGATTAACGCCGATGAGTGAAGAAGTCGCCAAGCGCCCGAAACTGTCCAAGCTGGACAAGGCCGCGATCTTTTTGTTGAGCCTGGGCGAATCTGACGCTGCCGCCATTCTCAAGCATATGGGCCCAAAGGAAGTACAACGCGTCGGCAGCGCCATGGCCGGTCTGCGCACCGTGCACCGCGAGCAGGTACAGCAGGTCATGGGTGATTTTATTGACACTGTGGGCGACCAGACCGGGTTGGGTGTGGGCGCCGACGGCTATATTCGCTCAATGCTGACCCAGGCCCTGGGCGAAGACAAAGCCAATAGTCTGGTTGATCGCATCTTGCTTGGCGGCAGCACCTCGGGTCTGGACAGCTTGAAGTGGATGGAGCCGCGCGCGGTGGCGGATGTGATCCGTTTTGAGCACCCACAGATCCAGGCTATCGTCGTTGCTTATCTGGACCCGGATATGGCAGCCGAGGTGATCGGCTATTTTGATCACAAGGTGCGTCTGGACGTGCTGCTGCGTGTGGCCGCGCTGAATACCGTGCAGCCCTCCGCGCTGAAAGAACTCAATGAAATTCTGGAAAAACAGTTCGCCGGTAATTCCAATACCACGCGGGCCAATATGGGCGGCATCAAGCGTACCGCCGATATCATGAACTATCTGGAGTCGAGTACTGAATCGCAGTTGATAGAAGCGATTCGGGAGATGGATGAAGACCTCTCCGGCAAGATCGAGGATCTGATGTTCGTCTTCGACAACCTTGCTGAAGTGGACGATCGCGGCATCCAGGCGCTGCTGCGGGAAATCTCCTCGGAAGTGCTGATCATCGCCCTCAAGGGCGCGGATGAGGCAATCAAGGAAAAGATCTTCAAGAACATGTCCAAGCGTGCTTCGGAACTGCTACAGGACGACCTGGAGGCCAAAGGCCCGGTGCGTATCAGTGAAGTGGAGTCGGCGCAGAAGGAAATCCTGACCATTGCCCGCCGTATGGCCGATGCTGGCGAAATTGTACTCGGCGGCAAGGGTGGCGAGGAAATGATCTAGTGGAGTCAGCGCAATGAAGCGGCCAGCACCCACCGCCGAGCGAACCAAGGACAGCGAGCTGCTGCGCGGCGGCGAGCTGGCCGGATTTGCTCTGTGGGATATGCCCAGCTTCGACTCAGCCCCGCACCATGTGCCCCTTGAGCGGGAAGAGCAGGCCGATGCGCCGGCGGACGACGCAGACGCGGCTGCCGAGGAAGAGTTGCAGGAGCCAGGCCCCCGCCCTTATACGGTGGAAGAACTCGAACAGATCCGCGAAGAGGCCTACAACGAAGGCTTTGCCACGGGCGAGAAAGACGGTTTCCATTCCGGCCAGCTCAAGGGCCAGCAGGAATCACGCACCAAGCTTGAAGCGCGCCTGGGCGAGCTGGAAAAAATCATGGTGCAATTGCTTGAGCCCATGCGCGAGCAGGATGATCAGATCGAGGACATGCTGCTCAAACTGGTCGAAACCATGGTCCGCGAAGTCATTCAGCGCGAATTGAAGATCGATTCCAGCCAGATCACTGCTGTGCTGCGTGGCGCGCTCAAG
>TARA_R110000851_G_scaffold21439_2_pt1 | contig 19557 bp, 20 predicted proteins | sample TARA_R110000851 | Tara Oceans TARA_R110000851 (sample SAMEA4397627) | marine metagenome | biome: Polar Biome; feature: [DCM] deep chlorophyll maximum layer (ENVO:01000326); material: water (ENVO:00002006), including particulate matter (ENVO:01000060) such as... | depth 17 m
AACTGCTCGGTTCTAAACCTAACAGTGGCTGGCAAAGCTTTTTTAAGTGCTTTCTCAAAATCTATTATAGGTTTAGCTTTAGAGTCTGGTGTACTTGGGGGTGCCATTATTCATTTTCCTCTTTCGGAGTGTTTAATTCAACAAACTTACCAAATATCCAGTCTCTTTTTGATACAGGAAGAGTATAAATGTCCTTATAAGACCACCCGCCAGACGAAATCAAAGATATAATATTGGAGTAAATCATCTCTAAATAATTAGAGTTCAGGAAAAAAAAAGTTTGCCTGGATGGGCAAAACCCCCTTGCTTTCCTTTTCACAAGCTTGACAAACTGTTTCTCTTTCTGTACTAATTGAAGGTAACGAATTATTATAAGCCTTTGTTAAGGCTCTTGAATCCATAATACGAATGTTTTGGATGAATTCTGAAATTTGGGCTTTATCCTCTGAACCATTCATAGATACAATAATTCTCTTAAAAAACTCAATACTATAACTTGTATTAATATTAAGCTTTTTCATTTTATCAACAGACTTGTTAATAGATTCTAAGTCTTTTGGCAATAAAATCTTAAATTCAATAACTTTTTTTGATTTCGGAAGCTCAACTATTGCTGTTCCTGCGTCAGTTTTCTCATATTTACTTTCAACCACATTTGTTAAAATATTATTTAAATCAATTGTCTCTTCCCGTTCTTCAGAACAATGTGGACAAACAGAAAAGACTTCATATTCAGGTCCATATGCTTCTATTCTTGCAGATAGCAATACAGCCATTTTATCTGTTTCATGTATATCTTTTGGACTGACTTTAACCAAAATAATGCTTTCAAGCAATTTATCAATAGCAACACCATTTTCAACATAAGATTGATTTGTTAAAATATCCTCTTCTTTTGTTGTCATCATTTTAATTTCTATTTGTGCAACATTATGTAGTGGATGTCCTTCTGGATAATATATTCCACCTGTTGGCAAATCGACATAATGTGACAAGCCATTAAATTCATTGGAAGTAGAATCATCTTCCATATTAAACTTTTTCATTTTAACCTCTTAATTAATAAGTTTTCTCAAAGCCGTTTTCATTTACATAAGTTAAAGCAGCCCAATCGTAACTAATCTTCATAGTTGTTCCAATAAGGCCGTCGCTTTTGTAGGAGAGTTTGCTAAAGGTGATACCCGAAACAAATGCTCCATATAAAGTCCATTGCTCATATACATTACCTTCTGGATTGATTAACTGTATTATAACATCTCCAAGAGATTGCATTAAGGATGACTTACTCATGTTCTTCAAGTTTGTGGCAGAAACTTGATTAGGATTATCATAACTCAATTTTTTATATTTGTCAAGCATTATTCCTGAAATAGAATCAACTATTCCATTATCGAATGTTTCTCTAATTGTAAAAGAGATATCTTGCCAAGTCACAATTCCACCTGGAAATTTAAATTTCCAATTTAAAAGCTGAAATTGTCTTGGATTATCAAATACCGGGCTTGGTCTGCCTACATCTGAAACAAGAGCGAATGGAACATCTTGAATTCGCAAAAGAAAACGAAAACCACTTTGTAGGCTCTGCTGGTAAATTGATTGTTCAATTAGTTCTGACATCTAAATAACTATGCTAAAGTTGTATTTTGGTCAACCTCAAAAATTTCAACGTCTGCATAGTCGTAAGAGAGGCCAAGACCAATTGTGTTAATTCCATTTTGGCTATATGCCAACTTGGAATAAGTTACTGAGCTAATAAAGGGGTTATATAAAGTCCATTTTTCAACAACATTACCGTTTGAGTCTAAAACTTTAATTGCAACATTGCCTAAGTTTCCATTGACAAAACCTTCTTTTGATAAAGTTGTTCTCCAGCCTTCATTATCGGCAGTCCAAGTTGATGGTGGATTATAACCAGCTTTTTTAATTGATTGTAAAACCAGACCTGAAACATCGGGGTCGATTGGTTCAACAAGAGTAATAGACACATCGTTCCATTGAACCTTACCAGGAAACTTAAATTGATGACCTAAAAAGTCATGAGTTGCCGCGCCTTGAAATTTTGGGCTTGGTCTGGTTGCGTCAGTTACAACCCAGGCTGGAATTTCACCAAGAGTTAGCACAAATTTAAATGCTCTTTTCGGCTCAATCTTTACTGATGCCCATGGTGGAATTGGTGTTGACTTATTTATGGCCATTGTTGTTCTCCTGTGTCCTATTAATTAGTTTAATCCTCAAAAGATGCGCCAGTATTAGTAATAATGAAATCAACAGCAACAAACTCAATTGTTCTTGTGGGCTTTAAATAAACCTTGGCGTATAGAATATTTCTATCAACAAGGTCTGGTGTTGTAGTTGTTTCATCAAGTACCAGCTTATATTCGTCTAAGCCAAACCTTGCTTGTACATCAGCTAAGAATGGGTTCGCTTGACCAATAAACCTTGCCCATGTAGCACGAACATTTGGTTCAAACAGTATACCTGAAGCAATGTTAGAAATACCCTTTTTAATAAAGATCATCAACCTGCGAACATTAATCCTGTCCAATGCGCTTCTTGTAACCTGTAGAGTTTTTTGACCAAAGATTACAATGCCCTCATTTGGGAATGAAGCAATTGGGTTAATATTTGCATCATATAGTTTGTTCCTGTCTTGGGCTGTAAGCTTCTGAGTTACATTAACCACCGGGAGTCCCGCAATGCCTGTTGAAAGGCCACCACGGTTGAATCCTGCTGGCGCAAACCATGGTGCCCTAACCCTATCTGTGTAGGACATGGCACCAATTGCAGTTACAGAGGAGGGCATGTATACCAACTGGCCCTGTAATGTATCTCTAATCTGAACGAAGGGGTAATAAGCACAACCGTAACTTGAATTAATCTGACGATCTTTCAAATTGGTAATTGTTGTACTTATACTTGGATATGTTTTTCCTGTATTGCCTTCGTGTGATGGCTGAAAATCACCCTTTAAATCAATAACAGCTAAAGCGTCTGCTCTTGCCTCAGCGGTGTTGATGAGGTGTGTAGTTAGCTGCTCGTTGGTAATACCAGGAACTGATACTAAGTTGTAAGGAACAAACTCAGGATCTCTAATAATATCAATTGATTCTTTTACAGTGTTGTAAGCATAGTTGCTTATTTCTGTCTGACCATCCAACAAAGTATTTCTGAAGGGGTTTTTCTCTGTAATATCGAGACCATCAGAGCCACCGTACATAGGTATTGTAAAGCGATCAGCGCCCTTATCAAGAACATTCTTGTAGGTAAAGCCAGCTTGAGCAGAGATGGCATCACCATCTACTCTTGAGCCAGAAACCCATGTTAGAAGACCAGTTGTTGAACCTGATACAATCTCGTCTAAGGTGAAAATGTATTGATACTCACTGTATGCTGTATCAGTTAAGGGGGCAGTGATTAAATCAGTTCTGTTTCTATTCAAATCAGCGAAATCACGATTGAATTTATTACTAGTTTTTGTAATACCAGTCCAAACACCCCAGTAAGCGTCAGTCTGGTCAGCTAGGCCGTCTTGATTACCAGAGATTCTCAATTCGTGTGAAGGGTAAACAAAATCAATTGTTGGCCCATTTGGTCCTAGCCCTGAACCTGTTAGAATTAAAACTTGATCAGAATTCTGAATAGATGAACTTAAAATGTTCTTTGCGCCCAATCCAATGACACCGGTACCAAAGTTGACTTGTGAAACGTTAGTCCCTCTAGTAATTTGGAAGTCTTTGTATTTTAGAGGACCATAGTAACCAAATGGTAGTAACTGAGAGTCATAATCATCAGCTTCCATCTCAACTCTAATGTATAGTGAGTTATTTGGGTACTCACCTCTTGTTTCCAACCTTCTTGTTGTTGTGTCAAATTGAACGAATGAATCACCAATTTTTCTAGCGACGTAATCCAATGAATTAGCGTCCAGATTACAATTGCTAAATCTTTCAACAACAACTGGTGCTGCATCTGTATCATTAGCACGACGAACTAGGACATCAAAAGTACCAAATTTATTAAATTGATCCTGTGAATAATTAATATTGTCAATTGAAATCTTAAGATTGTTTTGTGCCCATTCAGCATGATCTAGAGCGTGGAATTTGAACAATGGCTTCATGCCAGCGTATGTGTATGAACCTAAAGCGGCTGCACCACCCAAGTCTTGACCAAATACCATACCGGTTGCTGGGTTATTTCTAGTATTACCATCTTCAAAAGCTGTCTGTCTATTACTGTGTCTAGCATCAGAACCAGAAGCTAGTGGGATGACAACACCTAAATAGGTTCCATTAACTAAGCCTGCTGAACCAGATGCCTGACCACCTGAACCTGTGATAATTCCTCTATCAACTTTCTGTAAAAACTCTCTTGCATATGTCTCACCAAGCCAGTATCTTTCTCTTTGGTTTGATTTTACAACCGTCTTATTAACTAAGGATGGGTTTGTGTTAAACACGTTTCTAAGATAATCTTTACTGTTCTCATTCAAAGAGAAGTTAATTACTGGACTCTTGTCATAACCGGTCGAACCTGTAATTACAACAGTAAACTTACCATTACTATCAGATGCAATAAAGCGACAAGAACCACTTCCTACTTGAGTGTAAGGAATATCATTGCCTTCTGTGTCTTTACCAACGAGTCCGACAATGCCGTCTTCAACGTACCAAGTTGCAACTAAAGAACCTGTGCCTGTTTGAGATAACGTTGAGCCACTTAAGTTGTTGCCGAAAACAAACAAGCCATAAGCAGAACCAGTTGCGTCACCTGTGAATGTTGGAATAGCTTCGATATCTTTTCCAAGTGGAGTTGCGCCATCAATCTTCCAGCCAGCCTTGCCTGCGTCTGTTGCATTAAGGTTCTTTGAACCTAAAAGACGAACATAGGTGCAAGTTGATGAGTTTCTCAACCACGCTTGTGCAGCATAAGTACCATAAGTCGGAGTTTGTTCGTTACCGTTTCTCCAAACGTCATCAGCCTTTCCACCTGGAATTGGCTCACCATATAACTGAACAAACTCAGCAAATGAATCAACTGTTACAGGTCTCATTGCTGGACCATATTTTGATCTACCTACAAATAATGGACCAGTCTCTCTTGGCTGGTTTGGTAGTTGTGAATTATCAATCTCGTTTAGGAAAACGCCGGGTGAAATAAACTTAAATTTTCTGGCACTCATAAAATATCTCCCAATTATGCTACAATAAATAGTTTAGAAATGTTGCAAAGACTAAGGTCTGTAACCTTCTTCTGAGAATTCATTAATATCGCCCACCATAACGTGCTCTCTCGGGAAGCGAACTTCAACAAAATTTTCTCTTCTTGCAACTTGGGGACCTTTTTGATTTGGACCGGCACCCATAATATAGCCAATAACACGAACTTGAATTTTAGATTCATAAATTTTTTCACTGTTTGCAAGGGAGCTTATATTATTTGTAATCCCAAAGTCAGTTTGTAAAAAAGTTTCATAGCTATGCCCACTATTGCTAATCATAAATTGATTTATGTTATTATTAAACGCAGCAAAAGGCTGAATCATATCATTTATTTGTTGTTGATATTCTGCCCTTAAATTAATAGTATAACTAAAATCATGATAAATCGGTAAAGGAACTGTTACATACTCATAAACAATTTTTTTACTTTTAAACTTAAAATTATTTTGCTTGTATAATCTGAGACTTGTAGCGTTTGCAAAGTTTTTTGTTTTTGACTGTTTTATTTTTTTAGCAATAACTAAGGTCGTGCCATCCCCATCTGCAAATAACCTTGCTGGAATGGGGGAATCACCAACTGCTGTTTGTTTAATAGATGTTCTTTCTACCGATATTAAAGGAAATTTTAAAGACTCTGTTCCAAGCTCTCTCATTTCTCTGTTGTCTTTTATTTGAAAAGCTCTTTCCTGTGTCAGCCAAATAATAGGAACTTTTCGCCAACCGTCGTTTCTTGTTGCAAAGATATCAATTATTTTATCAAGCCAGTCGTACAAAGCCATATCCACAGTCTCAAACGAAGATGGAACTAATGTATCATATTGAACAGAATAGGCTGCTTTGAAGAGGGCATCGGCATTCTTGCAAGGGTAATAAGAGCCACCTTCAGTATGAGTTCCAACACAACTGAGGTTTTCTGCTTTTTTAAGAGCATCACGATAATTGTTGAATTTGTAATTTTTTTCAATATATTTTGGTAGCATTAAATAATCCTATGGGTTAAACTTTCCTTCTCTTGCCAAAATACAAGTTGCGCTAATTTCAAAGCTTTTATCTGTTTGATCGAATAGTAGTTTTGGTTCGCTTAATTCAACAATTTCATAATCAAAACTGCCATAACGAACAAAGTCTCCAACACGAATGTAAAGATCTTGATCCTCAGTCAAGCGTCTTTTATGAAAATCCACTACAATTTGTGGTCTTCTATCAACACCGTATTTTGTAAATTCAGTTTTTGTTCCATTCCATTTTACACGACTATACACTCTAATTGGGGGCAAATATGTTTTTTCTATTGCCTCACCATAAAGTGGATGATAGCTTGAGTGTTCTCTTGATACTGGAAAATAAAGAATTTGTTGACCAACAACTCGCTCAATAATTTCGTCGTTAACTTGCTTAACAAAGTCAGCTTCTTTTTGCCCTGTAAAGAGTGGAGGGGGCGGCGCGTCAGGTTTTGTCCATTTGTTGTCTGCCATTCTTTATTATCCTACGAATAATGGAACTGGAACTTTACTAAGTGTGTCTGTAACTGTTTTAGTCATATTAGCGTCTTTTGCTAATAAGTTTTCATATGTTAATTCATCTAAGACTGTTTTAAGTTCCGTTCTTAAGTCGCCCATCTCTTTAGACGCTTCGCTTAACAAAGCAGTTGAGTTAAGTGTAACACTACCACCTGGAAGCGGAATAACACCACTTAACTTTCCTCTAATTTGTCCCAGTACTTCTTTACAAAGTGCCAAAGCAAATCTACGAATCCATTGCTTACCAATTGAGTTAATCGATGAGTATGGTATGTTTTGAAATGGTAAGTTATTTATGTTATTAACACCTCGACTACCATTCTGTCGATCTGAATACTCTTCTGTAGCATCTTTCTTTACAGTGAATCTAAAATAAAAACGCTCCGGTGAATATCCACCGGCTCCCGGTGTTGGAAATAGCCTTAGTTTATTATTGATTATCTCATAAGAATAATGAGATGTTCTTGTATAAATTGAGTCCTCATACATCATTGCCTGAAGTTTATTCTGCCATGTTGGAATAACTTCAAACGTTGAATCATCAGCATATTGACCATAGGTTGACATATTACCAATTACATTTAAACCACCATAATATGCAAAGAATCTCCACATTGACCTGGGAGTTTTGTAATACATATTACGAATAATAATTTTATTGTTACCAACTGTATCACCATTATCCAGGGTTAGGTCTCCACTTTCAACAGATGAACTTACAACTTGCTGCAAATCGTAATCTTGTTGGGAAGCTGTTGGAACGAATGACGCTGTATAATAAGTTAAACCACCTCCAGCACCGGCTTCTGTTGCGATACCTTCTGCGACTCTTCTCGTATAGTCAAACGTATATCTAGGAAGCGCCATTTCGGAGTTAGAGCCGCTTAAAGGGTCTCCTTCGACAATCTGCCCGTCTTCATCAAAAGAAGCCGTTGTAGCGCCAAGCAGGTTGTTTAATGAGTTCTTTGCTTGGTGAATGTTGACTAAGTATGAATATTCCAATACTGCTTCTTCATATGCAGCATAAACATTATACTGAGTCATTTCAACATCTAATACATCGCCACCCAATTTCTTATAAACAAAACTAACTTGATCCGCCGCGCCCGCTGCAAAAGCAGCAGCGTCTGGACCTTGCATATAAAAACCAAATGGCAATGGGTTAATTGCCGCATTTACATTATCGGCCGTTCCCGTAATTGGCAAAATCACTTTGCTTGAATTGCTTGATGGCGTTAAAACTGGTACAGACATTCAACTAATCTCCTACTATCTAAATAGTTTTATCAAAGAGAAACCCCCCACCCGTCGAAACGGATGAGGGGAAACTCTCAACTACGTGTTAGTAATTATACCAAGTTGTGGCAAACTACTAGACCATACATGTCGGGACGAACCATCTTTTTAGCGTAGCGAGTCAACACACCCTTGCGAGGTGCGAAGTCTTCTGTACCAAAGATGGTAGGAGTGACCTGTAGTGGGACGTATGGAGCGTAAACATAGCCGCTCTCTAAGAAGCTAGAACCCTTACGACCAACGAGCATTACATTGCGTGGGAAGTATGGATCGACATAAATGTCGAACTTCTTGGAGATTGAACCAACGTTTACAGCACCGGCTGTACCATTTGAGTCAACACTGACGCTTGCGCGAAAACCATTGGTAAACTCAAGCAGATTGGCAACTTCTGGGGAACAAACGATAAAGTTTGCGCCGCCGCGAAGAGTCTTTCTGTGGATACGAGCAGAAACGTCATTGACCGTCTCAATAAGAGTCTCATACCATTCAGAAACAGTACCAGTAAACTCTGGGTAACCAGTTGAGCTTGCAGCAGCCTCAACATCAGTACCAGTTTCACGGTTAAGGAAACGACCGGGCTGACGTGACCAGTGTAGTGTACCAGCAGTTGCTCTCTTGATAAGGTCTTCTAGAATCTCACGATCGATTTCTAGAGCAACCTGCTCAGAAAGAATACCAGTTAGCTCAACTTCAGCGTCCAAGTTGTGGTAAGCATTAAGGTCTTGACCCAACTCTGGTGACCACTTAGCACGGAGCTTCTTAGTTACGGCTGTAACAGCAATTGAATCAACCTTAATGTCAATCTCTGGGATTGCGCCAAGACTGTCTTGAAAGTTACCACTTACAGTTGTTACGCTGGACTCTAATAGCCAGTTTGCTGTACCAGCGACTGAACCAGGAGTACCTAGACCAGTAGCAAAGGCATCAGCAGTAGTGTACTGTAGAAAGCCCATGGTATCCAAAAACTTAGCTTTAGTATCTGCTGCCGCCTGCTGAGAGGCCGCAGCAGTTGTATTTACAGTACCAGTGTGGTTAGTAACCAGAAATATTGATGATCTGGCTACATCAGATGCTAGGTAAGTAGTTAAACGACGAAGCTGTGTTGCAGCACCGTTTCCAGCAACAGGACGAAGTGGGTTACCCACAGTTCCTGAATGGAAGGCGACTGAAACTAGATCGTCTTTGTTTAACTGTGCCAAACGGTTGATGTTATCAATATCAGTAATCTGGTGGATCATAACAAGTGTACCAGACGCGATATCGGGATCATATCTTAGAATTTCACGAGCATCAGCAACTGTGATGGAATCGTTAGGATTAGCAGAAGCGAAGAAGTTAAACTCACCGCTTGCATCAAATGCACCAGAGGCAACTACTATAGTCTGGGCATTAGCGTCGGTACCGGCGATGTTGTCGAAGTTAAATGCACCACCAGAAACTGGTGAAGAATAACCGTTGTTTAGGCTGTAAAAACTCTTCTCAGCGTTGACACCAGTGAGGTTCACACCACCTGTGATTTGCTGACCTCTGACACCACCGCCGTAAACGGAATCATTGGCAGTATTACCAAGGCGACCGTTTGTTTTGGTAAAGTCCAAGAAGAAAATGAGACCCGATGGAAGACTCATTGGTTGAACACTAACGAGATCGTTAGCGAGTAGGCCGCCGAATACACGACGGACAATTGGGAATGCGACGGCTGCAAAGCCCTCTACATCGCCGGCTGACATGGTTGAAGCTTCACGAAGAAGTTCCTTGGCTTGGTTCTCTAAGAGACGGGACATGTTGTCCCTTTTTCTATCGTCGCCGATACCTTCAAGTAGACCTGTTTTTTCCCATTTGGAAACTAGGGCAGCGCCTTCTTGACGGAGATCGCGAGCAACGATGTTTTCTGTTAATCTTTCGACTATGTTTGACATTGTTTAATCCTCCTTATGATGTTTAATGCCTGCTAAAGCTTGCATACGATTAGCAAAAAGATTACTTTCGTTTACCTTTGGTTTATCGTCGCTTTTTTGTGCTTTTAGCAATAAAGATGTTGAAGATCGCTTGTCTACTGCTTCACTCAATGATTTTGGTTGCTCTTTTGCAGTCGCATTGCCCACTGTGTTTTTAAGAGTTTCATAGACAATCTTCGCTCGCTCAGAAGTCTGAGCATTATTAATAGACTCGACAAGGTTACCCTTTTGTCGCTCATTTAAGGAGGCATCCATTAAAGTTTTGTTTGTGTAGAATAACTTGCTATTTATTAATTTAATTTCTTTAAATTTATCTGCAATATTCTGCACTGTTTCTTTTAGTTTTTGGTTAGACTTTTTTAATTCATTACTGGTCTTAACCAAAGATTCGTTCTTTTTTTCTAATTCGGAGTTTTCTTCTTCGATTGCAAGCATAACGTCCATTAGCATTGCTTCTTCCGCTTGCTGTGCTCTTGTTGCACCATAAGCAGTTGTTTGTCCTTTGGGAACTGGGCTATAATCAAAATCTAATGACTCTTCCAGTTCTTTTGAAAGTTCGATCTCTTCGTCAAGGTCTGGAGGCATTGGTGGCTCGCCTGTTATCCCATCGACATCTGATGACGACATATCTGCTTCTTCATTGATTTCTTCATCTAATTCGATTTCTTCTTCAAGTTGTTCTTTTTGGACTTGCTCAAACAATGATTTAACATCAATGTCGATCATTTCTTCTTGTTCAAGGTCACTTAGTTCTGTATTTTCAACGAAAGAGTATCCTTCACCCTTCTCATCTACCTCTATAATTTGCTCATCAACAGTCTTGTTTTCTTCAAAGTCGTTTTGTTCCATAAGCTTTTCAACCGCTTCTTTAATATCAGTTGAATATTTTTCAACAACTGCCTGCTCCGCACTCTTAATTGCCGCTTCTCTGAGAGCAGTTGCGTCGATAATTGCTTGTTCTAACATTGATGACATAAGTAAACTCCTAATTTACGCTACAATAAATAGTTATAAAAAATGTAAAATGACCTACTATCTCAATAAGCCTAGTGATAGTCTACTTGACTCACTGGCAGTAAGCAATCTGGTTATTATAATAAAATCTGAGATATGCCCGTTAAGAGATATTGATGCACCATCATTTCTAGCTCCTAAATAAGATTTATTTGCTCTTAGGATATCGTGGGTTGTGTCTTTGTTCAAAGTTCCAGCTTGCGCTAAATTAACTCCATTTGAGGCAACAGTTACTGCATCTGGATTGGTAGCTGTGTTAAAAGTTGAAACCATTGTAGTTGCTGTATTCTGGGTCATTCTAACATTTAAGAAAAATGTATCATTCGAGGTAGCATCACCTATTCCAGACCAAAAATTAGTGTTGTCACCATCACCGGGATTTCGAAGACCACCTTGAACCAGACCGCCATTTACTGCTGAGTAGCCCCCTGCGCTTCCAAGTTCAAATATAATATGATCTGTAAGTGTACCGGGAATAACAAACTTAGTTGCGATTGTAGCTTCGGTTTGACTACTAGGAAAAAAGTTAATTGCCCATTCTAAAGTTTGGTTTGTTGAAAAGGAATATGCAGTTGAATTTAAAGGTGTACTGAATATTGTTGTTGGAGCGTTTGAACCAACAATTGATTCTGTGCCTGTGATTGTATTGATTGATGCGTTTGTTAAGTCCGTTCCTAAAACAACAGAGGTCCTTGTAGCATCAATCCAAGTTAAAATATCGGAACCACCGATAGCTCTAATAAGGGAATGTTTAGATCCTGCGCGATCGACAACAGTTTGCCTGCCTCTGGAACGGCTGGATAATGAGCCCTGTTTCCCACTAAAGCCACTTATCATTAACCTACTCCAGAAGTTCCTGACCAGTTAGTTTGTAGTTTTGCTGATGGGACACCAGTCATACCGGCGATTACAGAAGCAGTTGTGGCGGCAGTATAACCAAGTAAAAAGATACTTGATAACCTGAATTCTCCAGTATAACTCTCTCCGTTATCTAAAAGAAAATAATCTTTGCCTGTGTCATTGGAACTAGACACACCAAGCGCACTAAAGCCAACTTTCAGTTTTGAAGAGGATCCACTGTGCTCGTTAATGACTGTAACAAATTTAGTTACATACGGAAAAGAAATTTGTGTCACTTCACCGCTGGTATCACTCTCGATGTAGGCTGATGCTGTGGCATATGGAATACCACTCATTTGGTATTGACCAACGGCGTGGACGCCGGGGCTTGGATGACTAAATCTTTGATCAGCAAAACTTGTATTTGCTATGATATTATTGTTTTCTGGCATCTTCTTCTCCGTTTTGTTCCATAACTAGCTTCTTTAAGACTCTTTTTCTTTTTAATTTATCTCTTCTTTTTTTAACAGAAGGTTTTTCGTAATACTTTCTATTTCTGCATTCTTCGATAATGCCTTCTTTTTTTACTTTCCTGCTGAACCTTTTGATTAGTGCTTCTCCAGATTCATTTCTTCTTGCCGTTACATAGACATTAATTGCGCTCATTTTAACCTCATAATAATTTTGACCATTTATCGGCACTGACATCTAAAAGACCTGAAATGTCTACACCAGCATCTCCTGGCGCAACGTCCGAAAGTGCGTTCATTAAATCACCAGAATTGGATTCCTGCATTGGTGTTAACCCTTCAAATACATCAACTCCACCATATGAGTTTTTGTTTACTGCTTCTAAAAGTGACTTTCTTGTTTGATCCAGCCTTTTCTTTTTTGAATTTCGTCTCTTCTTTGAATCTTCATCACTCTCATATCTTTTCTTTTGTTCGGTGATTTGTGTTTGTCGTGGTTGCGTGTTCATACCCTTAACAACTTCAGAAATAATTCCTGAAATTAAACTTGATTCAACTAGTGCCTCTTGGATACACTCTTTAAGAATAGGCTTTAACATTTTTTTAAATTGCTCTTTATTCATTTTAATCCAAAATTGAATTTAGAATTGAATTTACACGATAATCTCTATCGTGGACCTTCACCTCTTTTGACTCCCTAATTTTTTGGGGGTTCATAAATGCACCTGGGGTTGATGGGTCTGCAACAATATCAAAACAAATTAAAGTAAAATCTTCTTGAACAATACTTACTCCATTTGACTCATTTACAACTGAACCAAGTCCTCTTGATGAAATACCAACTTGGCCACCAGATTTAACAATGCCTTTTACAATTTCACCACAGGGAGTATCTAAAATTTTGATAGCTCCCATAATAGCATCCCCGTCCTTCCAATAACGAGTAACCATGTGAGATGCGTTCTTTAAGTCAACGACGGAAGTATCAGGATGATCCAACTCTCCATATGCTCTTTTTTGTTTAATAAGCATATCATAATTTTTCATTTCCCTTTCAAGAACATGAGATGGATATTTTCTGCCATTACCGTTTTTGGTGTTACCTCTTTGTAAGATACCAGTTAAATACCAAGCCTTGTTTTCTTTAATATCTTTTTTCTCTGCCTCAGTTAATAAGTCTTGGCAGTACCCACCTTCACATAAGGCATAATATTCTCTTAATAATACTTTATCAGACATTTTTTTCGTCCCCCACCTTTGTGTTCAACTTTGGTGTGGATGGGCCTGCGCCGATTTCTTGTCTTTTTTCTTTTGCAATCCGAACTGCATCATGCATTTGGGTTAAAAAATCGGAAACTAGCTTAACAACCTCGTCGCTTGGAATACCAGCCTGGACTAAAGCAGGGCCAGCGGTTTCAGCAATCTCAGTTGCCACAGCATCAAGAATGTTGCCCTGGGCTGCAATCATTTGCTTTATTTCTTGTTCTGCGCCGTCAACGATGCCTTGGATGTCAGGAGTGTCAGCGTCGCCGCCAGCGTCACTGTCCATGACACCATTGTATCTAACTCTCTCTTGAATAAGAGAGATTACAACCATTTTTTTAATCTCATTTAGATTCATTAAAATTCTCCTGCGGGCGTCACCCGCGCGATACAACTGCCTTTGCAACAAAGGCGTGGAGGCTGAAGCATCCACTTAGTTTCAACGTAACTATTAATTCCCTTTAACATTTATTCCCTCGTCTCCAAAAATAGTACAGAGTATGTATGATGTCCCTGAGCTTAACCAACCACACAAAAGTATATTGGTAACATTATATTCAAAAGTAATTAGTTCCGTACAGGGTGAAATTAAAAAAACAAATACTCCGACCCACAATCCTGTACACATAGGGCATTTTAATAAATCTCCAAAAAAACCTTTTTTTGGACGAATACTATTAAATATAGAGCCATATACTAAAATTTGTGTTAGGCCATAGCACATTAAAATAAAATATAGTAAAGTCATTTATATCCTGTAAAGCAAGCCGTAGTATTGTGTATAAAAGGGATCCATTGTGCCTTTCTTTTTTTGTTGTGGAACTTCACCATATTCCGTACTGTCACCGATATCTGGTTCGACCAACATCTTATCAACTTCAAAATCGTAGTCGAGTGCCCTTTTAAGTGATGGAAGTTCTTCCCTAAAAAATATAAAGATATTTAAAAGAACTGTTTTAACTACATCTATTTTTTTATTTGCTGGATAGGTTGCTTCAATGCTTCCAAAAATGTTACCACCTTTTACAGTGTCGGGTAAAATAACGCCGCGCTTTATTAAAAACTCAAAAAAAGCATCCTGGTGTGGATAAGCAGAAGACTTTCTTTTTTTATTAACAAAAGTCATAATCTTTTTCTTATCTGGATTAATAACGATATCAAAGAGTGGATGATCATGAATAATATAGTTGTTATCTAAAGTTCTACGAATATCTAATGAAATAAGTTGTGATGGAACTGGCTCAACATTTACATCAATTGATGTTGGCTGTGGTTCGACAACAGATATAATAATTCTATCTTCTTGTTTGTCGTCTATTTTAACTTTGATTTCATCAATTTTAATCATTATTCCCGATCTCTTTTATAAGTTGTTGCATTTTCATAACTTGTTTCAACATGTCTTCATTGATTAGTTTACCTTTGAACCCATCAATGACGGAAGTAATTTTATTAAGTTTTTCTTGTAATTCGCTTTCAAGCTTCGCGGCTGATACTGCCTCTTTGATTCTGTCTAATTCCTCACTTAAATATATTTTTAATTCAAGACCGTTATCTGCAAATGATGAAATATATTTTGAAAGCAAGATTCTTTGTTCTTCAAGCAAAGAGTTGTAATGATTATTAAATTTTGATGAAAAGATTCTCATTGTTGCGCTATCAACTCTTTTTTCTTCATTTGTTTGTTGGGGATTTGAAGACATGTATTGAACTACAATGCTTTCCATTAAAACTCTATTTTTAATTTTTGTCCTGGGTGAAAACATTTGATATATACTTGCCAATGCTTTGTAATTTGGTACAAAATTAGAAAGGACCTCCTCATTCAAGGTATTATGAATTTTATTTATGAGATTTGTTTGCTCTTCAAAGAGTTTTTCTACATTTAATCTTTCGCGCTCTTGACGAACATAACCAATTATCTTCTCAGCAGAATCCCTTGTTGTTCCTCGCGTTTCAATAATTTCTTTATAAAGATTTAAATCTTTCTTTAAAGTTGTCTCGTTGTTAAAAAATTCTTTTATCACCGCTACTACAGTAGACTTTCTTTTTTCATCTTTAGCAACAATACTTTTAGTTAGTTCTCTAACGAGTGCCTCATATAAAAATGCAGTATTTCTTCTCTTATTATGATTCATTTTATAGATCCTCTGATAGTATTTTATCCATTTCCTCATTTAATAAGGACATTCTATTTTCATATTCTTCACTATAATTAGATTTGTTTTCTTTAACAAGCGCACCTATTGACAATGCCTTATTTAAATTACGTGGCTTTCTTGGTTTATTGGCACCCCAAGACTCTTTGCGACCCGCTGTTCTACGATTATCATTCTTTTTCTTTTCATATCTTTTGCCCTTGTCCTTTGGTCCAGTGTAGGACCCATCTGCAAATTCAGTATAAACTGCCGATGGTTTATCATCGCTACGCTTGCCACCACCCTCTGGCGTCGCCAAAAGAATATCTTCAGCACCACCTTCATCGCCGCCAGTATCTGGCGTAGAAACGGGCGCAGATGGGGTTTCCATTCCACCTAAGTCTGCGGTGTCTTCAAATTCGGGCTGTTCACCGAGTTCTGTGTTTCCACCAAGACCAAGATCTCCAATTCCGCCGAATCCCGCTCCAGTTAATGCTTCTGCTGCTAACCCTTCACCTTGAATACCTGCGATTTTTGCAATTGCTGCTTCTATTTGTTTATCATAAAACTTTTCTCTTGTATTTCTAACAAGTTCTTCTTCTGATAAACCCAAGATATTTTTGGCAATCCAACGATTACTATAGATATCTCCCCTTGCGGTACCAGCAATATCTATTTTAGTTTTTAGCGCTTCTAATTCTTGCATGGAAGCAATTCTTGACGGATTATGTAATTTTAGATTAAAATTAATTAAATCATTCCCCCGATATCCAAGAGTATACAAGTGGATTGTTGCTATTTTATCCAATTCGGAAATAACTGATCTTTGGATCCTTTGTACGGTTCTACCAAATCGAATGTCTTTTTGTGCCAGCGCAGCTTGGCCTGCATCAGCAGAACTGTCAGAACCTCTAATTAAGTAAGACATAGGAATTTTAATTGCAGCAAACAATTTGTCTTGCAAATACTTAATGTCGTCAATAGCAGTTCCCCATGTATCACCTTGTACGGTACCAATCTCTACTGATGCCTGACCATTTCTTGTTGGAATATAATAATCTTCTTCAATTGATAAGGGATTATATCTTAGATCGACTCTTCCATCTTTATCATCAACTACTTGATGACGCTTCATCATAGTGATAATTTTTTGCATGTATTGCTCAACTTCTTCTGGTGGGATGCCACCAACATCAATCTTAAATTGTTTTCTTTGTGGTGAACGAACAACCCTGTATGCAATCATAGCATCTTCAAGAAGCGTTAATTGTCTCCAAATTCTACGACCTGAGTCTAATACAGATGTACCATAAGGTACATACTTATCATTACCCAGAACTCTAAAGTGTGCCAACTGCCAGTTTTCGAATGTTAAACCGCCAGTATTCCACTGATATTGAACATAGTTAGGATTAGATTGGTCAGTTCCTTCCATTCTTTCAATTTCACTAACTGGTAATCCAATAAAAGACTTAATACCAATGTTTTCATCGATATCTAAATATCCAAAAAAATCTCCATATTTACACATAGAGCGAACCCACCCAAAGAGGTTGGAGTCAATATTTAAAACCTTATGAAATAAAGTTTCAAGAATTTCTTTTATTTCTTCATTTTGGCAATCAACCATTAAAGACTTGTGGAACTCTGAGTGTGTTGTAATCTCATCTGCATAGATATCCAAAGCAGATGCCAACTCAGGCATAAACTCCATTTGATCGAAATCAGAGTACCTTTCAGCACGATTCTGACTATTCATCATCCCTGAAGAAATTGACTCATAAGGGTTATATGATTTACGTTTAAACGACTGACCGCCTACCGATCTAAATTTAGAACCATACTTATCAACTGAATATTTGCGGTTGTTTCTTACTTGTTGGGCTTTATAATTTACGATTGGTCCTGAAAATAACTTTGTTAGTCTTTGGAACAAAGGGCTATTTTGGTTTCTTGGGTTCTTTTTATTGTCTGCCATCGGCTAGTTCCTATTTTATAAAAAACGGTAGTTTGTGGACCTTAACTGTTTTTTGTCTTGTGCTGCCACCATAGATATAATTATCTTGCTGATTTCTTTCCATCCCGGCAATTCTTGTATCTAAAGTTCTATTACTTGTCATTATAGCAGAAAGCATTGATTTTTTATATTTTATTTCCTGCTGATTAATAGTTAGTGCTGTGTCTCTAACCCAACATCCAATCGCACAAGCCATAACTAAATCATCGTTATAAGAACGCATAGCCTCTGCTTTACCGTTATTCCAAATAAATGTTCTTAACTCATTAAACAGTCTTTTTGATCTAATTTTTAAAACCTTATTGCGAATAAATTCTTCTAACTTTGCAATAATCATTGGTCTTGTTTTTACAGTTGTTGAAAAACCTGCGATTATAGATGTTTGTTCGGTGTAAGATGTTTCCACATACTCATGTGTTGATTTTCTTGAATGATAAATATTTGGATGGTCGTAATCTTTTAATTTTGTTAAGACAGTCATGCCAACTGAATTGTTTTCCACAACAGTCATACACATACCATAGCTCTTAGAGGTATCATATATTATGCGGGCAAAACTATCAAGTGGCAATTTCCCCTGATATTCACAACACATTTCCATTGTGTCAGATTCAAAAACATAAAAAGTTGAATTATCCTTACCATCACCCCTTGCAACATCGGCAACCATAAAATATTTCTTATCTTTTTCTGCATTTTTCCAAATCCATAGATTGCGATCAAAGCCAGTTTTATATTCTGGCTCTAATAACTCTTCACCTTCTACGCGAGCCAAATCCTTGCCGTTGATAAGAGTATCACCAGACATATTAAAGCTACATTCTAACTCCTGCGCGATCTCTCTCGTGGACATGTTTTTAGTTTCTTTTTCAAACCATTTGTGATCTCTATCTGGATGGACATGCCACGACAACTTGATTGGGTTAAAATCATTTAGACCTTGCTCTGCCTCGGAGTATAGCCTGTGATATAAGTTGCCTACACCTTTTGGAGTTGAGATGATGATACAATCACCACCAGTCGATAGTGTAGGGTACAAACCTGCCCACAAATCATCAAGACCCTCAATAATTGCTGCCTCATCAATGACAAGTAAGGAAAGTGCCTCTGAACGGCCAGCGTCGCCGGATGTTGAGATTGCTTTGACCTGGGATCCATTAGAGAGTTCAAAAGAGTTCTTATTATCTGTGACTAACTGAGATATTCTCATCCAGTCTGGAATTGCTTTAAGGGCAAACTTAACTTTTCGGACTAAGTTTGCAGCAGTTGATAGTTTTGTTGCCATTACAACAACATTCTTATTCTTATGGAATAAAACAAACCATGCAATATAAACAGCAGAAACAGTTGAAAGTCCCAACTGCCTTGCTTTTAAAATAATATTAAAACGATTATCTTGAAAGTCTCTTACAACATCTTTCTGAAACGAATACATAGTGAAGGGAATTGTCCCCTTCATTGGGTGTGCGATTTTTCCGTAATTATTAATAAAATAGGTTGGGTCTTTACCGCAAGAGATAATTTCTTTTTTAATTTGAGTTTTGGTTAAACCGCGAGCCATTACTTGCCATATTTGTGAGTCTGCAAAAAGTCCTTAACAATGTCAAATGGCTCTTTTTCTGGTTCAGCAACTGATTTACTTAAACCACGGATTGTGTAATATTTTGTTGCCTGAATCCAACTTCTTTTACGGTTCATGTATTGTAAAAGAATTTCTGCATCGCCGTCTGCTTTTAAGGATAGTGCTTTACCAACTGCCTTCTTGTATTCCTTCTTAAGAAATTTAACAATATTAGCATATCTCTGTTCTACTTCA